>Ga0209456_10000219_pt1 | contig 32093 bp, 30 predicted proteins | sample COG_11_FD_184755 | JGI IMG/M metagenome (GOLD analysis project Ga0209456, IMG submission 184755) | Pelagic marine sediment microbial communities from the LTER site Helgoland, North Sea, for post-phytoplankton bloom and carbon turnover... | ecosystem: Environmental > Aquatic > Marine > Neritic...
AAAAAAAGCGGTTTCCCGAAAGAAACCGCTTTTCCAAACCTACGTAAGCACGTGGTTCCTGGCCCCCTGAGTCCCCCGCCAAGTCGTACCTGAAGGTGTATTCAATTCGCACCGCAACCGCTTTGTTGCTGAAAGGCTACGTTTGCTGAGGTTGAAATTCGCAGAAATATCGCCTTTTGTCAATCCTTTAGACTATAACCAAACCGGATCTCGTGCATGCTGTTGTTTTCGTGGTACAAACGCAACAAGATCCCTGGCGTGGCTTTACCAGCAAAATCAAGACCTAAGCGCCCTTTACCGGGGGAGCATCCCGGACCGGGCTTCTGAGCAGGCCGACGTTGGCAATATCAACTTCAACCACGTCGCCGTCCTTTAGCCAGGCTGGTGGCGTGCGTGCCGCGCCAACTCCGCCCGGCGTTCCTGTCGCGATGATGTCTCCAGGCAGCAATTCCGCAAACGTGGAGCAATACTCGATAAGGGCCGGGATATCGAATACCAGCTCGGCCACCCGGCCCCGCTGCATGACCTCGCCGTTGACGCGCGTCGTCAGTTCGAGCACTGATGGATCAGGAATTTCGTCAGCCGTCACGATGCAGGGTCCCATAGCACCGCTATCTTCGAAATTCTTCCCCGGCGTGAACTGCATCGTGTGCCGCTGCCAGTCGCGCACGGAACCGTCCATGAAGCAGCAATAGCCGCCGACGTATTCCAGCGCCGCGTCCCTGGATACGTGCCGCGCACGCTTGCCGATAACGACGGCCAGCTCGCCCTCGAAATCGAATTGCTCGGAGACTGCTGGCCGCAGAATCGGTCTGTCGTGACCAACGAGACTGCCAGGGAAACGCACGAACACGACCGGGTATTCGGGCACTTCCCGACCCATCTCCGCGATATGCGGACGGTAGTTGACGCCGACGCACAGTATCTTGTCGGGCCGGGTCACGGGCGGCAGGAACTCGAGTTCGTCCGCCGGAAGGCGATCTTTCTCGAGGTTGTCCGCAAGTTCGAGCGTGGCCCCGGCCTCGAGAACCTCACGCAGATACGCAAACCTCTGCCGAAAGGCCTTCGATGCTTCCGCCACGCCGTCGTCCATGACGGCGCCGTAACTGGCCCGGTCCGCGACCCTGAAGCTCGCGAGTTTCACGCCCACTCACCCATCGCCTAGCGGAACACCTCTTCGGAACTGACGATCGTTACCTTGTCGTCGGCGAAACCGAGAGGAAGCTTCGCAATCTCGGCATCCTCATCCAGTAGCGACTGCGGTTTCTCCGCCTCGTAGCTCATCGGTGAGACCTGGTCCGACACGAGGCGCTCACGCAGGTCGGCGGCGTCGCGTGTCACGAACACGTACTGGATGTCCTCGGTACTGAGGTTTTCGCGGATAACGCGATTGACGTCCTCCAGGCTCAGTTTCGCCAGTCCATCGCGAACGTAGTCGGCGAAATTGTCGATCTGGTAGTACTGGCTGTCCGCCGCGTAACCCAGTTGCCTCGACTGGCCGTCCATGAGCAGGCTCACGAACTTGGACAGGAATGCACGCGTTGTTTCGAAATCGGATTCGCTGAGTCCTTCGCGGATGACCTTGTCGAGCTCGAACATCGCCGTGCGCGTCGCGAAGTGCGCATCGTTGTTGTCCCTGAGCGGCCGCAGCCACACCTGGAATATCTGCTGCTGGCGCGCCAGGTTGGTGTCCGGGTGGAACTGGAACATGCCGCGCGGGAAATACTCGATGTAGGCGTAGTCGCCATAGTTCATGCCGCGCGTTTCGCGAATGCGCTGGTAGAGATGGCTGTTGAAACTTCGGTGCTCACCCAGGTAGCTGCGCACCAGCCACAGCGCCACCCAGTCGGGGTCGCCACGCTTGAGTTCGATCGGGAAACCGAAAGACACGGCTACGGCGGGGGTCTCCTTCTGGACGAGGATGGCCTCATGGCCGTCCGGCATCGGCGCCGCGGTCACGCCAAGCGCCTTGCGTTCACCGACTTCGAGTTTCTGCAGGTCGTCGCTGATCCGGGTAGCGAACGCGTCACTGTAACCACCTGCAAGGCCTACCGTGATATTCGCGACGGTGTAGTAGTCGCGATAGAAGGCCTTGACGTCGTCGAGCGTTATCGACTCGAGGTCACCGACACTGCCGAGATTGAAGAACCCGTAAGGATGATCGGCGCCGTAGATGGAGGCGTACAAGACTTCCTTGCCCAATTCCTCGTCATTGTTGCCAACCAGGTCCGTGCGAATGGCGTTGGTCAGTTGCGTCTTGATGCGATTGAAATCGCTTTCCGACCAGGCCGGGAACAGCAGCTGTCCGCGCACAAGTTCGTACCAGGCGTCCAGGTTGTCCTTGTGTACCTGGCCCGAAAGACGCGTCATTTCCTTGTCGACCTGCGCGTTGAAGCCCGAGGCGATCGGGTACATGGCTTCGTTGATCTGTTCGATCGTGAGCGCTTCCGAACCGCCGTCGGAAATCATGGCGGCCGTCATCGCTGCCAGGCCCTTCTTACCCACGGGGTCGAAGCCCGCACCGGCGTGGATGAGGAAACCTGCGTCAACGAGCGGCGACGTTGTCGATTGATTCGTGATGAACGCGACAGGTGCCGCACTGTCAGGCGAAGCAACGGTCAGCTCGACGACGCTTGTCTCGGCCGCATCGTCCGTCGGCGCCTCCTGCATACCGGCTGCCGCGACGAGTTCATCAACCGATGCGCTGCCGTCGATGCCGTCGATATCGGCGTCGTTGGACAGCGTGTAGGTGACACGCTGGCTATCCAGGAAATACTCGTTGGCCACGTTCCTGATATCCGCTGCGGTCAGCGAATCGTAGGTTTCGTAAACCTCGTTAACAGTCTCCGGCGTGCGCGAGAATTGCACGAAGCTGGCCAGCATCGAGGCGATGCCCGACGAGTTGTCGAGCCGCGCCGTGAAGGCGTAGCGCAGGCGCGACTTGGTCTCGTCGACCTTGCTGTCGGCGACGAGCCTGGTGCGCGCGTCGGCCAGCGTCTTGTTAATGGCGTCGCGAACACTGGCGGCATTCGCCACGTCCGTCAGGCGGGCCGCGATCAGCAGCACACCGGGGTCCTTCCGATCGGGGAAATAAGCGAACAGCTGATCGACCCACTGTTGCTTGATCACGAGCTCGCGGTACAGGTCCGACGACTCGGAGAAGTAGATCGACGATACGAGATCCAGCGCCGGCATGTCTTTTTCTGTCGGCACATAGGCGGGGCCACGATAGGCCATTGCGAGCCACGGCTGTGTCGGGCCCTCCCACTGCAGGTGTTCGTACTTCGGACCGTCGAGCGGCGGCTCTACGGGAATCCCGGCATCGTAGTCGCCGCGTTCCCAGTCACCCCAGTACTTCTCGACCAGCGCGAACGTCTGTTCGGCGTCCACATCGCCGACGAGTATCACGACCGATTTCTCGGGACGATACCAGCGGTCGAAGAACAGCCGGGCATAATCCATCTGGTCGGGCATGACCTCGATGTCCTCGATGAAACCCATCGTCGTGTGCTTGTAAGTGTGCTGCTCGTACATCATGTCCCTGACACGCTCGAAAAGCTTCTGCACCGGGTTGGAGAAGTTCTTCAGGTACTCGCCCTTGACGGCGAGAGCCTCGGTGCGAAATTGCTCTTCGGTGTACTTGAGGTTCTTGAAGCGGTCGGCCTCGAGTTCGATGACCTTTTCGAGATCGTCCTTCGTGAACGTGATGTGGTAGTTGGTGTAATCGTCCGTCGTGTAGGCGTTCTGGTCCGCGCCGGCTTTCTTCAATATGTCGGCGTAAACCTCGGGCGGGTAAGCCTCGGTGCCGCGGAACATCATGTGCTCGAAGAAATGCGCGAACCCGGACTTGCCTGGCTCGACTTCGTTACGCGAACCCGTCTGCACGGGAATCTGTATCGAGACGATGTCCGGGTAGTCGGTCGGCACGACGATGACACGCAGACCGTTGTCCAGGTCGCGCATCAGGTACGGGATATCGAAAATCTTCGCTGCCTTGTCGGCGGTTTCGACGGTCTCTTCCTTCTGGCCGCACGCGGCGATCAGCGTCACTGCCACGAGCAGCAGGGACAAGCTGGAAATCAGCCTCTTCATTTATTCACTCCAGGATTGTGGTCTGCGGGATTTGACATGCCGCAATTCAAAGAGGTCAATGTTATCGTGTCATGCTTCGATCCGCATCGTGGCAATCCGCAGGCGCATTGCCCGGGCAACGCAATCATCGAGAGGTTGATGTGAATAAAACTATCTATAAATTAGTCACTTGCAGCTTTTTCCTGGCGTCTTTCTGCGCCAATGCCGACACGGTAATTCACAATATCAACGCTTACACATCGACCACCGACGGCCTGCAGCGCTTTTCGGTGCTCGTCATCGATAACGACGGCCGGGTTGCGGCGACGGGCGACGAGACCCTGCTCGAGGATCTCGAACTCGCCGAGATGATCGACGGCAAGGGCATGACGGTGTTGCCAGGCCTCATCGATGCTCACGCGCACGTGTTCGGCCTCGGACTGCTGCAGACAGAGCTGAACCTCGCGGGAGTGGAAAGCGTCGAAGCCGCCGTAAAGGGAATCGAGAACTACGCGAGCGCCAACCCTCACGCGGAATGGATTCTTGGCCGCGGCTGGAACCAGGTCTTGTGGCCCGTCAGGGAATTTCCGACCGCCAGTCATATCGACGGAGCGGTGAGCGACAGACCCGTATGGCTGAGGCGCATCGACGGGCACGCGGGCTGGGCCAATTCCGCGGCCATGCGCCTCGCCGGTATCGATGACGATACGCCCGATCCGGTGGGTGGCAAGATCATCCGTGACGCCAACGGCAACGCGACCGGGATATTCATCGACAAGGCCATGGGGCTCATTGCGAGGCATGTGCCGGAACCCGACAAGGACGATTACCGCGAGGCGCTGCACGGCGCGGTCGACACCTTGATCGCACAGGGCATGACGAGCGTTCACGATGCCGGCATCGGCATCATGAACGCCGAAGTCTACCTGTCCATGGCCGATAACGGCGAACTCGACATGCGCATATACGCAATGATCAGCGATGCCGGCGAGGTACTCGACGCAATCGGCAAGCCGATTCGCGCCTACGGCAACGATCACCTCGATATCGCCTCGGTCAAACTCTATTCCGACGGCGCGCTTGGCAGTCGCGGCGCCGCGATGATCGAGCCCTACTCCGATGATGCCGAGAATCGCGGGCTGCCGTTCTGGACCCAGGACGAGCTCAACGGCTTTGTGATAAAAGCCAACGGCATGGGTTTCCAGGTCGGCATTCATGCCATTGGCGACCTTGGCAACCGCATGGCCCTCGATGCCTTCGAACTCGCGCAGGATGGCAAGCCATCAAAGCTGCGTAATCGCATCGAGCATTCGCAGATTATTGCGCTGCAGGACATCCCGCGTTTCGCCGAACTCGGCGTGATCGCGTCCATGCAACCGACGCATGCGACGAGCGACATGAACATGGCTGAGGATCGGGTCGGGCCCGATCGTATTCTCGGCGGCTACGCGTGGCGACGACTGCTCGATTCGGGCGCCGTGGTCGCGAGCGGCTCCGATTTCCCGGTGGAATTGTCCAACCCGTTCCACGGCCTGTACGCGGCCGTGACACGCCAGGGGCGCGATGGCGAACCCGAGGGCGGCTGGTATGCGGACCAGGCACTGACGCGCGCCGAGGCACTGCACTCGTTCACCCTGGCCGCGGCCTACGCCGCTAACCAGGAGCGTCGCCTCGGCAGCCTCGAGACAGGCAAGTGGGCAGACTTCATCATGATCGATCGCGACTACTTCGCGGTCCCCGAATCCGAGATCGACGACATCGAGGTGCTCGAAACCTGGGTCGGCGGCCGCAAGGTCTACGATGCGGCGGAGGAAAAGCGGTGATCGTCGAACAGATCTGGACCGCCAACGCCTACCGCAACTTCAACTACCTGATCGCCTGTTCCGAAACCGGTGAGGCGCTGGCCATCGACCCGCTCGATTTTCGGCAATGCCTGGACGTAGCGCGAGAGCGCGGCTGGCATATTACGCAGGTATTGAACACGCATGAACACGGCGACCATACGGGCGGCAACAAAGGCATCATCAGCGCCACGAGAGCGAAAGTCATCGCGCACCGAAATGCGGAAGGTCGTATTCCGGGCATGAGTATCGGTGTCGGCGCCGGCGACCTTATCAAAGTGGGCAACACCGTCGAGCTTTTGTGCCTCGACACCCCGGGCCACACGATGAGCCACATCTGCCTGCTGTCAAAGACTGATCAGCCTGCCCTTTTCAGTGGCGATACGCTGTTTAACGCCGGTGCCGGGAATTGCCACAACGGTGGTCATCCCGAGGAGCTGTTCGAGACTTTCGAACGGCAGCTCGAAACGCTCGGTGACGCTACGCTGATTTACCCGGGCCACGATTACCTGTTGAACAACCTCGCATTCACGCTGGACCGCGAGCCGGACAATGCCATCGCCGCAAAGATGATCCGCGATTACGAAAACCAGGATCCTGCGAACGCGCTCGTGACCACGATGGCAGAGGAGCGCGACATCAATACGTTCTTTCGCCTGCAGAGCCCGGGTGTGATTGCAAAGCTCGCGGAGGAATTTCCCGAGATGGGCGACCACCCCGATGCACGTGCGGTCTTCCTGAAACTTCGGGAACTCAGGAACAGCTGGTAACGAGTCGCTCCGCGGCGCGCTGCAGGTCTGCCGCCCGGGTGCTCCGCCGCGACGCGAGCCACAGCCACAGCAATGCCTGGTACAGGCGCTGCTGTTCCAGTAAGCCGGATCGCCAGCGGTCGCCGTCGCCTTCGTAATAGGCATCCAGCAGGTGCTCGGTGCAAGGCCCGCTCAAGCCGTGGTGTTCGACAATGGTCGCGAGATCGAATAACGGATCATTGTCGCAGGCGTACTCCCAGTCGAGGAAGCGAACGGCGGGCGTGGCGATGATGTTTTCCGCGACCACATCGTTGTGACAGCAGCAGCCCGTTGCGGGCTTCCCGGCCGCCGCTGCAATATCCGTGCACATCGCGACGAGGTCACGATCGCCATCGATGTCCCTTGCGTAGATCTCCGCAGCAGCCGCAGCGTCGAACTTTCGTCCTGTCGGCGGCAAGGCATGCATGCGCCGCAAGGCATCGGCAAGCCGTTCGAGGTTTTGCAGGTCACTGAGTGACGCAGGCTCCCAGACCTCTCCCTCGGCGTATTCGCTGAGCAACACACGCTCATCGACATACAAGACCGGGTTTGCGAGACCGGCCGCGGCCGCGGCAGACTGTATGCGCGCTTCATCGAGGCGAGTGTTGTAAGGGGCGCTGCGTAATTGCCGGTCGTATTTCAGCACCGCCCTGGCACCGGGCTTCTGCAGCAGCCATGCCTGGTTGTTCCACCCACCGGTCAGCAGGCTCGCCTCGGCATCCTTCCAGCCGGGAAGCCGTTGCAGCACGCTTGCAGGAATGGCCGACTCAATCATGCCGCTTGCTCGCGCATCGAGCGACTCCAGGCGACCAGGCCAAACGGAATCATGATCACGTACACGACGAACAACAGCGCCGTCAGATGCAGGTCGCGCGACCAGTAGATGAAGATCGAGGCGACATCGATGACCAGCCAGTACCACCAGTTTTCCAGCACCTTGCGCGCGACCAGGAATGTCGCCCAGATCGCCGACCATGTCGTCAGCGAGTCGACATAGGGATACGCAGCGTCACTGTAGCGGGCCAGCAGGTAACCGTTCACGAGACTGGCCGTGACTATGGCCGTCATGGCCAACGCATGCGTTCGCGGCGACCAGACGACGACAGGTTTTTCGTGGTCATCGGTGCGCCCGGTTCGCCACACCATCCAGCCATAGATCGCCATGACGAAGTAGAAACCGTTCAGCGCGGATTCCATGTACAGCTTTGCGTCGATGAACAAGCCCACGTAGATCGCCGTGCTAATGCCTGCGCACACCCAGCACCCTATATTCTGGCGGATTGCGAGCAACAGGTAAGCGATCGCCAGGAGCACGGCTGCCACTTCGAGCGGAGCGAAAGCGCGCGCCTGCTCGATGAGTTGATCGAGTAGCGGTGTCAATCCCTGTCCAGCGTGGGGTTATTCAGAATCTTGATCGCAAACACGGCCTTGGGCAGCTGCTCGAAGGTCGCGCCGATTTCGGCTCGCAAAGCGTCCATGACGGCGTCGAATTCGCCGACGATCTGCGTGCTCATCGCGTTGGTCCAGATCTCCAGGCCCTCGTGCGCATTGAGACGTGCAATGACGTCCTTGATGGGCGGAATGAAATCTGCGTCAAGCGGATACAGACTGATATCGACAGCTACTTTCATTAGTCAAACCTCTTCTCGATGGTTACGCCAAACTGCCGCGGGTCGCCGAGGCGCGTGTACAGCGTGTTCGGAAAATCGGGCGGCTCGTTGCCGAAGAAGAAGCCGCGCACGGCGTATTCTTTGTCGAACAGGTTCCGGCCCCACAGGTGCACGAGCCAGCTGTCGCCCTCATAGCCAACGCGCGCATTGAACAGGGCGTACGAGGACGACTTCTGGTCGTGGCTCACATCAAAATAAAACTCGTCGCGAGCCGTCATGTCGAGGCGCGCGAAATAACCCGATTCATTCCTGTACGCCGCACCACCCGCGAACGTGTAGCGCGGAGCGTGTGCCTGGTCACGACCGCTGAGATCACCCTCCGGCGCAACGAACTCGTCGAAACTCGCATCGAGCAGGCCGATATTGGCGTACAGCTCCCAGGACTCGGACGGGAGCCAGCGCAGGTCTGCTTCGATGCCCAGGGTTTCGCCCTCGGCCGCGTTATCTGTAAAAAAGACGAACGAGGCAGGATCTCCGGGATCGAGTTGCACGGATGTGCGTACCTGCTGGTCGTCGCGCTGGCTGAAAAACACGGAAGCGTTGAGACTCAGCGTGTCGTCGAGCAAGGATGACTTGATGCCTGCCTCCAGTGTCCAGAGCTTCTCCTCGCCGAAGTCGCGCCGCCCTTCAGGAACTAACCCTAAGTTGAAGCCCCCGGCCTTGAATCCCCTGGACAGGGTGGCGAAGCTGGTCAGCTGAACCGAGTGGTCGTGACTCAGGCTCAGTTCACCGCCCCACATCGTCTCGGACGGACCTGCCTCCAGTCCCCCCGAATCCGAATAATCGGTCGAGCGATGCTCGACACGCAGACCGAGGCCGAGTCGCGTGGTATTGGCCAGGTCCCTGTCCAGCTGCGCAAACAACGCCGAACTCGTCGCCTCGTAGTCGCTCGCAAAGGTATCGTCGAGACTGTCGGCAAAGTCATAGAAAGGATCGTAGTAGTCGCCGCGATTGATCGTCACCAACTCGTCTTCGAGCTTTTGAACGTACAGGCCCACGAGCCAGTGGTCGTCGGAGCCGACGCGCAGTTCCTGGCTGATAGTCCGGCGCTCGCGGTCGGTGAGCGACACGTAGTCGTAGGTCACCGGCGCCCAGCTGTCCTCGTTACCCCAGTCGGCGTCAAAGCCGAAGTCGATGTCGGAATCGGCAAACGCCGAGATCGATGTCACGGCCAGGTCGCGAGGGCCGATCCACTCCAGTCTCAGGGATGCACCTGTACTTTGCTGCGTATCTTCGCCCGGCTTGTCAGACAGCATGGAATAGCTGTTGTCGAGTGCGAACGCGTCGTAACCGTTGTCGACGTCGCTGTATAGCAGTGCTACATCCGCAACGAGCGCATCCGTCGGCGCATAGTTCATACGCAGACGCACCGTCGTTTCGTCGCGTCCGTTGGTGTCCTCGCGGCCCAGGTAGCTGTTGTCGCGAAAGCCATCACTCTCGTGCACGTGCGCGCTCAGGCGAAAAGTCAGCGTCTCGTCATCGTCGAGGGCTCCACCAAATGCAAGGCCCGTGGACACGGCCTCATCATGGCCGACCGTGAGTTGCAGCCGGCCGTCTCGCTGCGCCGACGGTCGTTTGCTCTGCATGTAAATCAGACCGCCGAGCGCGTTGGCACCATAGCGACTTCCCTGCGAGCCACGAAGAACCTCGATCGTGCCGACATCAAAGAGGGTCGCAACCGTACCGATACCGCTGAAATCGATGTCGTCGATCAGGAAGCCGATCGATGGATTGGGTGCCCCCTGGTACTGTTCGAGCTCGCCGACACCCCGAATCTGGAAATAACGTGCGCGGTGACCGTCTCCCGACCAGTTCAGGTTCGGGATTACGTTGACCAGCTCCTCGAAGTGCTGCACGGCACTGGCCTCGATGAATTCGGCATCGAGCACGCTCACGCTGGCAGGAAGCTGCTTTACCGACCTTTCCCTGAAATCAGCCGTCACGACAATCTCGTCGACAACGCTGCCTTCCTCGGCCCCGACAGGGATAGCGGACAATAAGCTGATGAGAACGGCGAGCCGCCGCATGCAGGATCTTGTATTCATGATTCGCTCCCTACGCCGGCATTAACCGGATCAGGTTCTAAGGGTTCCCGCGGCTCCCGGCACCTGCCGGGTCACGGATCTCAGGTCCGAAGACCACCCCTGTGACGAATGGAGTCTACTACTTTTTGAGGCGCGCGATGAGGCTCGAGGTATCCCAACGCTTGCCGCCCATGGCCTGGACCTCGGCGTAGTATTGATCAACGAGCTTCGTCATCTCGAGACTGGCACCATTGCGGCGCGCTTCTTCGAGCGCGATACCGAGGTCCTTGCGCATCCAGTCGACGGCAAATCCGAATTCGAACTCGCCCTCGACCATCGTCTGCCAGCGATTTTCCATTTGCCAGGACTGCGCCGCTCCCTTCGAGATCGATTCGATAAGCGTGGCCGGGTCGAGACCCGCGCGCTCTGCGAAATCCAGCCCTTCTGACAGCCCCTGCACGACGCCCGCGATACAGATCTGGTTGACCATCTTCGCAAGCTGGCCCGAGCCGACGGGGCCGATATGCGTAATGGCCTTCGCATAACTGTCGATAACCGGGGCAGCGCGACTGAAAACGTCTTTGTCGCCACCGGCCATTACCGTGAGCTGGCCACTCTCCGCGCCCGCCTGGCCGCCCGAGACCGGCGCATCGAGAAAGCCGACCGACCGTTCCGCGGCCTGCGCGTGTATCTCCCGGGCAAGTGTCGCCGACGCCGTCGTATGGTCAACGACGATGCTGCCCTCGGGAATTCCGGCAAGGATGCCATGCTCGCCCAGCATGACTGCGCGTACGTCGTCATCGTTACCAACGCAGCTGAACACGAAGTCGGCACCTGCGGCGGCGACGGCCGGTGTCGCAGCGTTGCTGCCGCCGTAGGTCTCGCACCATGCATCGGCCTTCGATTGCGTGCGGTTGAAAACGGTGACCTCGTGGCCTGCGCTGACGAGAAACCCGGCCATGGGATAGCCCATGACGCCGAGGCCGATAAAGGCTGTCTTCATGAGCCCGGGGTCAGGCCGCGTCGGCGGCCTTGGCCGCTTTCTGGCGCTGGCGCGGATCCAGGCCTATGGATCGGGCAACGATTTCACGCATTATCTCCGAGCTCCCGGCATAGATACGCGAGACTCTCGCCGCCGTGTACATGCGGCTGACCGGATACTCATCCATGTAACCCGCGCCGCCATGCAGCTGCACGCAGTTATCGGTCACCCGGTCCTCGAGCTCGGTTGCAAACAGCTTCGCCTTCGCGGCATCTTCGGCGCTCAGCTTGCCCTCGTTATGCACCATGACGCAGCGATCGACAAACGCCTGGCACACATCCATTTCGGTGCGCATATCGGCAAACTTGAAGCGATTCACCTGGAAGTCCGCGATACTCCGGCCAAAGGCTTTGCGTTCGCTGGCGTATTCGAGGGTTACCGCATACGCGGCTTCGGCATTCGCCAGCGAGCCGACCGCGCTCAGCAGTCGTTCCTCGGCCAGGAAATGCATGAGATGATAAAAGCCTCGATTCCACTCGCCGAGCAGGTTTTCTTTCGGCACTTTGACGTTGTTGAAGAACTGCTCGGCGGTGTCCTGGCTGTGCATGCCCATCTTCTTCAGATTGCGGCCACGCTCGAATCCCTCCATGCCGCGTTCGACGACCAGCAGGCTGAGCGCGTGACTGTTGTTGGGGTCGGTACGCGCGGCCACGATGACGAGATCAGCGAGTATGCCGTTGGAGATGTAGGTCTTGGAACCGTTCAACAGGTAGTGGTCGCCCTTGTCTTCCGCTTTGGTCCTGATGCCGGATATATCGCTGCCTGCGCCCGGCTCGGTCATCGCGATCGCCAGGATGTTCTCGCCGGACACGCACTTGGGCAGCCAGCGTGCCTTTTGTTCCTCACTGCCGAGCTCGCCGATATACGGACCCACGAGCCGGTTGTGCAGGAATATGAAAAAGCCGACATCGCCGTAGCGGGCATTTTCCTCGAGCATGATCTGCTCGAATCGAAAGTCGCTGACGCCGGCACCGCCGTACTTCTCGTCGGCCCACATGCACAACAGACCTTGCTCACCGGCTTTCAGGAAGGCGTCTCGATCCACGATCTCCTGTTCGGCCCAGCGGTCCGCCTGCGGCTGAATCTCGTTGACAAAAAAGCTCCGTACCGAGTCACGAAACATCTCGTGTTCTTCTTCAAATATATTTCTGTCCATCGTCACTTACCTTTGAATTTCGGCTCGCGCTTGTCGAAAAATGACTGCACGCCCTCGAGGTTGTCCTCGCTACCGACGAGTGCCTGTTGCCAGTCGGACTCCATGTTGTATGTACTCGCCCAGTCGTTGTCGAGGGCATGCCGCATCGTCTTCTTGGTGGCCGCAAGCGACAGCGGAGCACGTTTCGCCAGCGCTTCCGCCCATTCGAGCGCCGCGACCTGCAACTCCCCGGCCGGCACGGCCTTGTTGGCGAGCCCCAGCTCGACGCAGCGCTCCGCGGGGATGCGCTCCGACTCGACGCTGAGCTGGAACGCCCGGCGGTAGCCGAGCTGCCGCACCAGCAGCCAGTTGAGACCACCGTCAGGAACCAGGGATATGGTCGTGAACGGGGAAAGCAGGAACGCGTCGTCAGCCATGATCATGAGGTCACAGTGCAAGGCCGTTGACATGCCGATGCCGGCCGCCGACCCTGGCACCGCGGCGATCACGGGCTTGTTCATCGTCGCGATGGCCATGAGAACGGGACGGTATTCGTATTGCAGCTTGCCGAATACGTTGCGCCCCTCGAAACCAGCCTTGAGATCCGCGCCGGCACTGAAGCAGCGACCCTCGCCGGTGAGAACGACCACGCGAACGCTGTCGTCGTCGGCCACGCGTTCGAGGGCGAGCTGAAGCTCGAGCGACAACTGGGTCGTGAACGCATTCATCGAGTCGGGACGATTCAGTGTAATGATGGCAACGGCGCCGCTTTGTTCCTGCTTAACGAGTTCGCTCATACCTGCTCCTTCGGCCCGTGACACGATTACATGTTGCGGCGGTATTCACCGCCGACTTCGTACAACGCGCCCGAGATCTGACTCAGCGAATTCGACTTCACGGTCTCCATGAGCTCGGCAAACACGTTGCCACGCTCGCGGGCGACTGCCTGGAGGCTTTTCAGCGCGGCGGCGCTCTGGTCGTTGTGCAAAGCCTGGAACTCCCGCACGTGACGGATCTGGTCCTGCTTCTCACCCTCGCTCGAACGAATCAGCTCCAGTTCATGCACCTCGTCCTCCTGCCCCTCTTTGGGCAGGAAGGTATTCACGCCGATCAGCGGCAATGAGCCATCGTGTTTCATGCTCTCGTAGTAGAGGCTCTCTTCCTGGATCTTGCCGCGCTGGTACATCGTGTCCATGGCGCCGAGCACGCCGCCGCGCTCGGATATACGCTCAAACTCCTCGTAAACGGCTTCTTCGACGAGGTCCGTGAGCTCGTTGATGACAAAGGACCCTTGCCAGGGGTTTTCGCAGAAGTTGAGCCCCAGTTCCCGCGAGATAATGAGCTGGATCGCAACCGCGCGACGCACGGACTGCTCGGTGGGCGTCGTTATGGCTTCATCAAACGCATTGGTGTGCAGGCTGTTGCAGTTGTCGAACAGCGCATAAAGCGCCTGCAAAGTCGTGCGGATATCGTTGAAGCTTATTTCCTGCGCGTGCAGGCTGCGGCCCGACGTCTGCACGTGGTACTTGAGCATCTGCGAACGCGCGCTTGCGCCGTAGCGCTCCTTCATGGCGCGCGCCCAGATACGGCGCGCGACCCGGCCGATGACCGTGTACTCGGGATCCATGCCGTTCGAAAAGAAGAAGCTCAGGTTTGGCGCGAAGTCATTGATATTCATGCCGCGCGCGAGGTAGTACTCGACGATCGTGAAGCCATTCGACAGCGTAAACGCGAGCTGGCTTATCGGATTCGCGCCGGCCTCCGCGATGTGGTACCCGCTGATCGAAATGCTGTAGTAGTTACGCACGTTGTTGTCGATAAAGAACTGTTGCACGTCGCCCATCATCTTCATCGCGAACTCGGTCGAGAAGATGCAGGTATTCTGCGCCTGGTCTTCCTTGAGGATGTCGGCCTGCACCGTGCCACGCACGGTCGCCAGCGTCTCCTTGCGTATGCGCGCGTAGGTTTCCGCGTCAACGACGAGTTCGCCCGACACGCCGAGCAGGCCCAGCCCAAGGCCGTCATTGCCTTCGGGCAGATCGCCGACGTACCGCGGCCGCGGCCGGTTCTCGAAATACTTGTCGATTTTCTTTTCAGCCGCGTCCCAGCCACCGCTTTCACGCAGGTGCTTCTCTACCTGCTGGTCGATCGCCGTGTTCATGAAGAACGCGAGAATCATCGGCGCGGGACCGTTTATCGTCATCGACACGGAAGTCGTCGGTGCGCAAAGATCGAAGCCTGAATACAGCTTCTTCATGTCATCGACGGTGGCGATGGAAACGCCCGAGTTGCCCACTTTGCCGTAGATGTCGGGCCGTTCGTGAGGATCCTCGCCGTAGAGCGTGACGGAATCGAAGGCCGTCGAAAGCCTGGCGGCCTCCTGGCCGAGCGACAGGTAATGAAAGCGCCGGTTGGTTCTTTCGGGCGTGCCCTCGCCAGCGAACATGCGGGTCGGATCTTCACCCAGTCGCCGGTAAGGGTAGACGCCGCCTGTATAGGGATACGCACCCGGCAGGTTTTCGCGGCCGAGGAATCTGAGCAGTTCGCCCCAGTCGCTGAAATCGGGCGCCGCGATCTTCGGGATCTTCTGGTGGCTCAGGGATTCGCGGTAGTTGTTGCCCGTGATCTCTCTGCCGCGCACCGTGTAGCTGAATGTCTCCGACCTTACACCGGCTTTACGTTCGGGCCATTCGCGCAGCCGTTTCAGTGAATCAGCGCCCAGGTCGCCGATCGCCTCCTGGTAACGCTGCCTGAGCACGAGCAGGCTGCGGTCATCGCCATCGGTCAGCGCCGCAGCCGGGTAGCGCTCGAACTCGGCGGGCAGCTCCGCGTCGTCCAGGAGTCTCAATGCCTCGTAGGCGTGCTGTGCGAGACTCGCGGTCGCCGCCTGTTTATCCACCTCGTTGTTGGTCTCGCGTCCCTGCTCGGCAATCTCGGCGAGATAGCGAATCCGGGGACCGGGAATCGTCGCGGTCGATCTTGGCTCGCGCAGCGCCGTATCGATCTGCGGCGTCCACCCGGCCTTGTCCAGCCCGGCTTTTTCGGCAACACGCCGACACAGCTCGGCGAACATCCAGCTCACGCCCGGATCATTGAACTGGCTCGCGATCGTCGGGTAGACGGGAATGTCCCCGTCGGCGACGTCGAACGCCTTGTGGTTGCGTTTCCACTGCTTGCGAATGTCGCGGAGCGCGTCTTCGGCGCCGCGCTTGTCGTACTTGTTGAGCACGACGAGGTCCGCGAAATCGAGCATGTCGATCTTCTCGAGCTGGCTCGCAGCACCGTACTCGGAAGTCATGACGTACACCGAGTAATCGACCATGTCGACGATCTCGCTGTCGCTCTGGCCAATACCGGCCGTCTCGACGATCACGAGATCGAAGCCCTGCGACTTTAGAAACAGGATGTGATCGGCGAGCATCTCGCTGGTGGCAAGGTGCTGGCGTCGGGTCGCGATCGAGCGCATGTAGACGCGTTCCGAACGCAGCGAATTCATCCGAATCCGGTCGCCAAGCAGAGCACCGCCGGTGCGCCGGCGCGTCGGGTCCACGGCCAGGACCGCGATGCGCATGTCCTCGAAACAGGCCAGGAAGCGATTGAGAATCTCGTCGGTAACGCTGCTCTTGCCGGCCCCGCCCGTGCCCGTGATACCGAGAACCGGGGCATCGCCCGACTGCATCTGCCACTCCTTGCGCAGGCGCGAGAGATCGCTATCGTCGAAGACGCCTTCCTCGATGGCCGAAATCGTCGCCGCGATATCGACAACGGACTCGGTCGTGGTCGGTGCGACCGTCGCCTGCCGCGCGGCGATAGTGCGTTCGACCAGGTCGCTGATCATCGCCTCGAGTCCCAGCTCCATGCCGTCGTGGGGGTGATAAATTCGCTCGACGCCGTACTCCATGAGGTCGCGAATTTCTTCGGGCGTTATCGTTCCGCCGCCGCCACCGAAGACCCTGATATGGGCAGCATCGAGTTCGCCCAGCCGATCCACCATGTAACGGAAAAACTCGTTGTGCCCGCCCTGGTAGGAACTGACTGCAATCGCGTCGGCGTCTTCCTGGATGGCCGCCCGCACGATGTCGTCGACGCTGCGATTGTGGCCCAGGTGGATGACCTCGGCGCCCTGCGCCTGGATCAGTCGGCGCATGATGTTGATCGCCGCGTCGTGGCCGTCGAACAGCGATGCGGCCGTCACGAAGCGCAACGGTGCCACATCATGCCGGGCGGCGGGCAAGTCGGTAGCTGCAGTACTCATAGGCAGTCTCCTGCGCGAAAACACAGCAGAACAGACCACCCGGGAGGTGGAAAGTTCTTAAAAATCAATAAGTTTTGGTCTTGAAAAAATTTTAATCTAGATTAAAATAATCGAGATTCACGCAGAACTCAAGCACGGCCCGACATTATGGGGAAACGACTCGCCCAACAGTCCGAAGAAACGCGCTTCCAGCTGCAGAAAGGACGCATGCTGCGCGCTGCGGCGCGTTGCTTCAATGAGAAGGGATACAGCGGCTCATCGCTCAAGGACGTTGCCAGGATCCTGGGCCTGACCGATGCAGCCCTCTACTACTACGTGCGCAACAAGGAGGAGCTCGTCTACCTCTGCTACGTGCGCGCCGCCGAGGTTGGGCGCGAGTCGCTCAACCGGGCGATTGACGAAGGCAGCAACGGACTCGACATCGTGGTGCGCTATATCCGCTACCACGTCGATGTGATGGTCGGCGAGCGCGGGCCGATAGCGATCATGAGCGAGATCCCGTCCCTCGAACCGGCCCACCGCGAGGAGATTCTCGACGCATCCAGGGACCACGGGGCGCGTTTCGAAGCGGTGCTGGAACAAGGCATCACCGATGGCAGCATTGCGCCCTGCGACGTCCGCATGACCGGAAACGCGATCATGGGCGCGCTCAACTGGGTGCCAAAATGGTTCCACGGCGACGCGGAGGTGGCGGAGAAAGTGGTAGCGGAGTTTCCGCGCATCCTGAGCGCGGGCCTGCGGCCCGATCGTTAACGGTCGTCAACCTGCAAAACGTACTCTTCCACCTGGGCATTCAGGTCACTGAGTAGCTCGATGGTGACCTGTCCACCGACACGGTCGATGCCCAGTGTCTCCGTAACGTAGTCGAGACGCGAACGAAAGCGCATTCCGGTCTTGTGGTAGTAGCTTCCCCCGGACAGGCCGACACTTATGACAGGGTCGGCGGCCATCGCAGGATTTGCTCGTCGCTGTAAGCGTGAGCCGGTTGTCGGGGCTGACAGCGTTTTCAGGTCGCTGCGTAGTTGCCGCATCACCAACACGAGGTCACCGTATTGCCGTCTCAACTCGATATAGGCCCGGTCGGAGCGCTCGAGTTCGTCTTCGTCCAGTGACCCCAGTATCTGGTTGCGCACTCCGACGAACTCCGGATGACCGCGCTCGGCCGCAAGCCTGTACCAGGCGGAAGCACGGACCTCGTCTTCCTCGACGCCCATGCCCATCAGGTGCATGTAGCCCACCATGTACTGCGCGTACTTGTCGCCGACCGGTGCCAGCTCATTGCGATAAATGAAGTAGGCCCGTTCGAACTCGCCGCTTTCGAACACCTCGTCGACCTTGCGCTGCACTGACAGCGTGCGGGCATCAGGTGTGTCGGCTGCCAGGTCCGATGAGTCCTGCGCGTGCGCGGTAGCGAGTAGCAATGCCGGCAATGCCGACAACAGCATTTTACGTAAAGTGCTCAATTCTCTAACCGTACCGGTGCCCTGCCATCAACTACGTTGTTTGAGTCGGCGCCGCTCTACAAGTTCCTGCATCACGCCGGAAAAAGACGTTTCAATCCGCAAATTTCGCCGGGCGCTTCTCGAGATTCGCCATTACGGCTTCCACCTGGTTCGGAGACCCTATCACACCGAGTTGCAGCCGTGCCTCCATCTCCAGCGCGTCGCCCTCCGACAGCTGCCAGGCGTCGTTCACCAGGCGTTTGATTCCCCTGATCGCCTCGGGCGACTTCGCCGCGTATTCCGCCGCCATGGCACTGGCCGCCGCCAGCGGATCGTCTTCAACAGCGGTCACGATACCGAGGCTGAGCGCCTCATCGGCCCCGAAGACTCGGGCCGACCAGGCAAGCTCCTTGGCGCGGTCTGCCGCAACGATGCCGCGCAAGGTCGTGCTCATCGCCATATCCGGAACCAGCCCCCACTTGGTCTCCATAATGGAAAACCGTGAGTCGGGGGCAGCGATGCGCAGATCGGCACCCAGCGCTATCTGCAGCCCGCCACCGTAGGTGATGCCGTGCAACGCACAGATCACCGGCATGGGTAGTTCTCGCCACGCATAGGCCGCCCGCTGGAACAGGTTCGCAACCGACGGCTCGACGGGTTCCATCAGCGCGGCGTCGAGCCTGATGCTCGGGTCGGTGAACATGCTCGTATCGATGCCGGCGCAGAAGTTCTCGCCATCACCGTGCAGTACGACCGCACGAACCGCCGAATTCTGCCGAACACTGTCGGCCGCGTCGCCAAGCGCCCCGAACATTTTCTGGTCCAGCGCATTGTACTTGTGCGCCCTGTTGAGCATCACGCTGGCGACATGTCCGTCGATAGTGATCGTTACGCGATCCTTCATCCCTGTTCTCCGTGCCTCACACCCTGAGTGTGCACTTGCCATTGCGCAGCACGACGACGCCACGTTCACTGGCCGTGCACTGGAAAGACACTACGTTGCCGTCCTGCCACATGTCTGTAGTTATCGTATCTCCGGGCAGGACCGGCGACGAGAAGCGGCCATCGAAAGCCTCGATCAGCGTGTAATCATAATCGCAAATCGTCTGCAGCACGGCCTTGCAGGCGACGCCGAAGGTGCACAGGCCATGCAGGATTGGCCGCTCGAATCCGACGGCGCCCGCGGCGGCCGGATCGGCATGCAGCGGGTTTCGATCCCCGGTCAGCCGATAAAACAGGGCCTGGTCGCTACGCGTGGTGATGTCACAGCTAAGGTCGGGCTCGCGTCGCGGCGCGCGATGTGGCACCGGTCCCTTGCCTGAAGGGCCGCCAAATCCGCCATCGCCACGTGCGACTATCGTGCTGCCGAGCGTGAACAGCACCGTATCGTCGCTGGCGAGCCTGCCCTCCGCTTCCAGGAGGATCAGGGCGCCGCGAGTCGGCCCACGATCGAAGGCATCGACAACCCGCTTGTTGATCAGGAGATCGGCCGCGGCAGGCAAGGGCCGATAAAGCTGCATGCGCTGCTCGGAATGCAACACCTGGCTGTAGTCCCAGCCGAGGTCCTGTGGGAACATGTCAGGCACGAGCACCGTCGCGAGCGTCGGTACCGTGCTGGGCTCCCCGCCCTGTTCGTAGACATAGGGGAGCTCCTTCTCGTGCAGCGGATCCCGGCCCATGCCAATGCACAGAGCGTAGAGCATCGTGTCGATATCGGAATAGCTGAGCGGAATATCGAATTCCGATCTCGCCATCAGCTCTTCGTAATTAAGCGCCATTGTCCATCCGTACAGGCACGATCCTGCCGTGCCTGATTGCTTGTTGGTTGGGGAGTGTACCCTACATACGGAAAATGCCGAACGGCGATTCCTCGTTGACCGGGCCATGCAGCGCCGCTGATAAGCCATGCGCCAGGACGGCGCGCGTGTCGACGGGATCGATCACACCGTCGTCCCAGAGGCGCGCGCTCGCGTAATACGGATGCCCCTGGGTTTCGTATTGCTGGCGAATCATCTCTTCGTAGTCGGACCTGTCTTTCTCCGACCATTGCTCGCCGCGCGCTTGCAGGCTGTCGTTCTTGACGGTGGAAAGCACGAGCGACGCCTGTTCACCGCCCATGACGGATATGCGAGCGTTCGGCCACATCCACATCAGGCGAGGACCGTAGGCACGACCGCACATTGCGTAGTTGCCGGCGCCGAAGGATCCGCCGATAACCACCGTGAACTTCGGCACTGTCGCGGTCGCCACGGCATTCACCATCTTCGCGCCGTCCTTGGCGATTCCGGCATGCTCGACGCGCTTGCCAACCATGAACCCCGTGATGTTCTGCAGGAACACGAGTGGAATGCCGCGCCGGTTGCACAACTGGATGAAATGCGCCCCTTTTTGTGCGGATTCCGGAAAGAGGATGCCGTTGTTGGCCACGATCCCGACCGGGTAGCCATCGATGCGGGAAAAACCGCAGACCAGCGTGGCGCCGTAGAGTTTCTTGAACTCCTGGAATTCGGATGCGTCGACAATCCTGGCGATGACCTCGCGAACGTCATAAGGATATCGATACTCGCGCGACACGATGCCGTAAATATCATCGGCCGGGTAGATCGGTTCTTCGGGTGCGCTTCTTGCAACGCTCACGTCGCGCCCGAAGTTGAGATTGGCGACGATGTCCCTGGCGATCCTGAGCGCGTCTTCGTCGTCGTCGGCCAGGTGGTCGGTCACGCCCGATACTCGTGAATGCACGCTGCCGCCGCCGAGTGTTTCCGCGTCGACGACTTCACCCGTTGCCGCCTTGACGAGCGGCGGGCCGCCCAGAAAGATCGTGCCCTGGTTGCGTACGATGACCGACTCGTCACACATCGCCGGCACGTAGGCTCCACCGGCCGTGCACGAGCCCATGACCACCGCGATCTGCGGAATGGCCTTGGCGGACAGCCTCGCCTGGTTGTAAAAGATACGGCCGAAGTGATCGCGATCGGGAAACACCTCGTCCTGGCGTGGCAGAAACGCGCCGCCCGAGTCGACGAGATAAACACAGGGCAAGCCGTTCTGTTCCGCGATCTCCTGCGCCCGCAGGTGCTTCTTGACCGTCAGCGGGTAGTAGGTGCCGCCTTTCACCGTGGCGTCATTGGCCACGATCATGCATTCGATCCCTTGTATGCGGCCGATGCCGGCGACCAGCCCGGCCGAGGGCACATCGTCGCTGTATACCTGCCACGCCGCCTGGCGCCCGACTTCGAGAAAACCCGCGCCGTCATCGAGCAGTGCACGAATGCGATCCCGTGGCAAGAGCTTGCCTCGCGACAGATGCCGCTCTCGTGAGCGCTCGGCGCCGCCCCGCATGACGTATTCGTTTATCTCGCGCAGGTTGTCGGCCAGCGCCTCGTGTGACTCGGTATTCTTCCTGAAGTCGTCCGACTCGCGATCGATTTTTGTCTTGATGACAGGCATGGAACCTGAACTATAGCCGCTATTCGCTCGCGTTGAACAATTCCCGGCCGATCAGCATGCGCCGTATCTCGCTGGTACCGGCGCCGATTTCGTACAACTTCGCGTCCCGCCACAAGCGACCTGCCGGGAAGTCGTTGATATAGCCATTACCACCGAGTGCCTGTATGGCCTCACCGGCCATCCAGGTCGCTTTTTCCGCTGCAAAAAGAATGCATCCCGCCGCGTCGAAACGCGACGTACGCCCCTCGTCACAGGCATTCGCCACCGCATAGACGTATGCGCGACTCGCGTTCATCGCCGTGTACATGTCCGCAATTTTGCCCTGCATAAGCTGGAATTCGCCGATGGCTTTGCCGAACTGCTTGCGATCATGAACGTAGGGCATGACGACATCCATGCAGGCCGCCATGATGCCGAGAGATCCACCGGACAGCACCACGCGCTCATAGTCGAGCCCGCTCATGAGAATCGCCGAAGCTTTGCCTTCTTCTCCGAGCCGGTTGGCCTGCGGCACCCGGCAGTCCTCGAACACGACCTCGCTCGTATCGGAACCGCGCATGCCGAGCTTGTCGAGTTTCTGTGGCGTAGACAGCCCTTGCGTACCGCGTTCGATGATGAAGGCGCTGACGCCGCGGGAACCGGCAGCGGGGTCGGTCTTGGCGTAAGCAATCATTACGTCGGCTCCGGGCGCGTTCGTGATCCACATTTTCGAGCCGTTGAGGACGTAGTCATCGCCATCGCGAACGGCGGTGGCACGCATACTCATTACGTCGGACCCGGCGCCCGGCTCGCTCATCGCGAGGGCGCCGAGATGTTCCCCCGAAACGAGCTTCGGCAGGTATTTCTCTTTCTGCTCGGTATTGCCCCAGCGGCGCAGCTGGTTCACGCACAGATTCGAATGCGCACCATAGGATAGTCCAACGGCGCCCGACGCGCGGCTGATCTCTTCCATCGCGATGACATGCGCAAGATAACCCAGCTCGGAGCCGCCGAACTCGCTTTCGACCGTGATACCCAGCAGGCCCAGATCGCCCATCTCGGGCCACAAGTCGCGTGGAAACTCGTTGTTGCCGTCGATTTCGGCAGCCCGCGGCGCGATGCGGTCAGTGGCGAAGCTGCGCACGGTCTCGCGCAGCAGATCCAGGTCCTCGCCGTGCCCGAAATCAAACTCAAACATGCGATCCTCGAGAGTAAATCCTATGAGCTTGTTATTGTCGGCCCCGGTGATGTCCGGCTGAATACCATTCGCGGGGTACGCGCCGCTTACAGTGCCGACAGGCGATCGATGAACAGCGAGAACAGCTCGTACTGCGACGTAATGCCGAGTTTCGAAAACAGGTTGCGTTTGTGCACCATGACGGTACCCGGCGCGATATCGAGTTCTCTCGCTACCGATTTCGAAGAATGACCGCGCAGCAGCAGCTGCGTGATTTCCCGCTCGCGTTGCGTCAGCGAAGACTCGCCGAACTGCTCGAAACACTGCGTGAGTCGCTGGTGCATGCTGAGGTCACGCACTGCGCCGGAATGCTGCGCAGCCCAGGCTTTCCAGGCGCTACGCATGGCGGCCCGCACAGTCGGTTCGATCAGTCGCAGCGACGCGACCTCCGATCTCGAGAAACGCGTCTCCCAGCGACCAATGACGAGTACGAGTACGGTCGTGATGTTGATGTCGAGCATGAAATCCATCTCGTCGGCGAGATGGGTACGATCGTAATATTGCCGGTAGTACTCACTCGATCGAAAACGGTCCGGCGTTTCGTCGCGACAGCGGCACATCGCCGGTTTCTTATTGCGAAGCGCAAGCTGGTAGAGAGGATCGAGCAGGTAGGGACCGGCCAGGTATCGATCCAGGTAGTGTCGAGACCTGCGCTCGTTCATCGTGTGGTGCAATACTTCGGGCGGTGCGTCCTTGTGAAAAGCCAGGAGACAGGTCGCATCGTGGTCAACGGTCGCGCCGATGACTTTGCCGAGCGCATCGGCGATGCCCTGGTCGTCCGTTGCTGCGACCAGTGCAGCGACGGCAGTGTGCCACTCGGGAGATTCGAATCGCCTGTTCATCGCCCTGCGTCCGTCGTTCAGGGCTGATACAGCGCGGCCGTTGCGCCGCTCGGGTCTTCGATAACACAGAACCGACCACCGGCCAGGCCGCGCGGCTCGACCACGACCCTGCCGCCGTTGTCCTTGCATACCTCTGCGCTGGCATTGACGTCGCTGACGACGATGTAGATGAGCCAGCCACCCGGCTGCTCGGCATTGCTGCCGCGGGCATGGCAAATGCCCGCGACGGCTTCGCCACTCGCGGGCATCGTCATCGAATAGTCGGCGTAATCGCCCATGCCGACCTCTTCCACCTGCCAGCCGACGACCTTGCTGTAGAAATCGCGCAGGCCGTCCGCATCGTCGACGGTTATGTCGATCCAGCCGATCTTTCCAATCTCTTTAGACATGCGTTCCCCCGTTTGTCGTTGCTAAGGCGGCGTTCTAGAACGACGTCAGGAATGACGCCGCATTACCGCCGATCGGTCCCGCCCCGGATTGCGCCGTTTTCAGGTATTCGAGGCCCTTCGGATAATCGCCCGGCTGCGGGTTGTAGACGCGCCTGACACGATTACGATGATACAGCCTGAGCTGCGAGGCGAACGGAATAACGCGATCGGCCGCATCGCCGGTCAATTCGTAATGCAGCTGAGGCAGCCGGTACCAGGGAACATTCATGTCCGCGTGGTGGGCATTGTGGTAACCGAAGTTCAGCGTCAACCAGTTCATCTTCGGGAAGCGCAAACTGATCGGATTGCTGAAAGTATGTTCCTGCTCCCACTCGGGGTCTCCCTTGTGCGGCGGCGTCTTGTATTCGAACAGGGTCGTGTTGTAGGGATAGTCATGCTGCACGCTGTCCATGAAACGCAGCACATGCATCATGATCAGGTAAGCCAGGACATAGAGCAGCGCCACCTTGGGAACGACGACCAGCAGCACCAGGAAGATGCCGCCGCGTATCAGGATGACCACAACATTGCGCGTACGCTGCTGGCGCCGCTCTGGAATGACGAAAGACGTCAATACCATCACCGTGTGCATGATGAGGTCGTGCGCAGGAATATAGAACCACTCGAGCAAGCGCGTTAGCGCCGTTATGCCCGGGTGCCGCTCGAAGAACGCGTCGTAGTCGAACCACACGACATCGTCGTTATCCACATGGTGGCGAAAATGCTTGTACCGCATGTCCTCGTAGGTGCCATAGGCTGCTCCGCAGAGCCAGCTCATGAAGCGACCGAGGACCGCGTTGTGCCGACTGTGCTGGAACACGAGATTGTGCCCACACTCGTGAATCATGTACGCCGCGATAACCATCGAATGAGCCAGCAGCAGCATGGTCACGAAATTGACGGCCCAGGAATCGGCAAACAGCCCGGCGAAGCCTGCAATGTACGCAATCAAAACGTAGGCAACCGTGCCGCCGTAATAGCGCAAACCCTGCGCGTGTTTCAGCCTGAGTCCGGACTTACCCATATCGCACCGCCTGAAGAATTATTCTTTTTGTACACATAGGCAAGTCCTATTGCTAGCATACGGAACCAGGCGAAACCGGAGATACACCGTATGAAGCTCGTCACAGCTATTGTAAAACCCTTTCGTCTCGATGATGTTCGAAATGCGCTGAGTGAAGTCGGCGTACAGGGAATGACCGTCAGCGAAGTCAAGGGCTTCGGACGCCAGCGGGGCCATACGGAACTCTACCGCGGCGCCGAATATGTCGTTGATTTTCTTCCAAAAGCCAAGGTCGAGATCGCCGTTTCGGATGACATGGCCGAACGTGTCGTCGAAGCGATTATCGACGCGTCAAAGACCGGCAAGGTCGGCGACGGCAAGATATTCGTCACCAATCTCGACCAGGTCTGGCGCATTCGCACGGGCGAAACCGGCGACAGCGCGCTCTAGAACAGGATATCCATCGCGGCTCTTGCCAACATGAACCACAGCGCCAGCGAAGCCACGAGATAGCACAGGAATCGCGCCATTACGATATTCACCGTGCAGTGAATCACGCTGTGCAAAACGCGGAAACCAACAAACGTCCACGCCGCGGCGACGTGAATCGCGTCGACACTGTTCGTGACGAACAGCACCAGGCACAGCGCATAGAACACCACAGGCAGTTCGAACAGGTTCTTGAAATTGTTAGCGGGATTGTTGACGGCTTCAGGCAGCAATTCGACGGTCTTGTCGGGCGTCGTCCAGGTTTGCGTGGGTAACCGGGACTCTTGCATGGCCGGAATACGCTTGAAGAACAGGACGACCCAAACCGCGGCCGTCAATAACATCATGCCGATGACAGGCTGCAGAATCAGTTCGGCATTCACGACGATTCTCCCTCGACCATGCAAAAGGCATTGAGCTTGTTGCCGTCGAGATCGCGAAAATACCCCGCATAGAAACCGGCCGCCCGCTGACCCGGAGCACCTTCATCAGTGCCACCGAGCTCGAGTGCCTTGGCGTGCAGGGCCTGCACCTTCTCGGGCGAATCGACCGCCAGTGCCACCATGACCCCGTTTCCGATGCTGGCTTCATTGCCGTCGAACGGTTCGATCACGGACACGGCCGGCGCGCCGGACCCCGTCGACCAGGCGACGAAGTTATCGCCTTCATAAACGCGGCCCGCGCCCGCAAGCGCAAATAGCTGATCGTAAAATGAAGTGGCCTCGGCAAGCCTGTTGGTGCCGAGCGTTACGTATCCGATCATGATGCTCTCCTCGTTGTTCTATTGGCGCAGGCCGAGGGTCTCGCGCCAGACAGCCACCTTACCCGAGAACGGCATCGTTGCGTACGCCGGGCTTGTTGACGGCAATGCCTTCAATTCGATGCGACTTCGAAGCGACCCCAGGTCCACGAAGCGGTGGAACAGCTGTTCGGCCTTTTTGCCATTGAATGCAATCAACCGCAACCGCTCGTGTTCGGCAAGAAACGACTGGAAATCATTGACCACCGCACTGCCGACATCGATATCCGCATCCATGCTGCCTGGCCTCACTGAGCTGGCAAGCACGTCCCAGACGGCGATGCCTCGATCGCAAAGTTGCGCACAACGCTGAGCGTAGTCGCCCTTGATGTCGAACAAAGCCTCCATGATGGGCCAGAATGCGTTTTGCGGATGCGCGTAATACTGTTGCTCGGCGATCGAACGCTGGCTCGGCAGGCTCCCCAGAACGAGCGTGCGCGCATCGTGCGCCTCGATCGGGGGGAAGCCGTCAGACGCGACGACTACGTCTGCCACTTCAGAAGTCGTCGCGCCAGCATCTCCATGTCGCCCGCGTGCCTGTCACGCATCACGGGATCGTCGGCCGTGATGTTCATGCCGCGCACCGTTTTCCGCAACAGCCGCCCGGAGTCATCGACATCGAAGTCGATGATATTCAGGCAACACATCGACTGGTCCAGCAACCCGAAGGCCTGCAGACCTACGCCGGTAGCCCATCCAAGCGCCGCCGCGTTGGTCCCGCCATGCGCGAAAACGGCAAGGTTGTGCCAGGACGGATCGGCTAGCAGCGCCTCCATGGCCTTGCTGATGCGCTCATAAAAGTCATGGTAGCGCTCTCCACCCAGGAAGCGGGCCTCTTCGTGCACGGCGCGCCAATGAGAAAATGCGATATCCGCATACACATCGTAGCCGCCGCCCGCGGCGCCCATCTCAGGGCGAATCTCCTCGAGCTCCGGGAATTCTTCGAGTGGGATATCGCGGTCTCCGAGTACCGTCTCACCGGTCTGCCGCGTGCGTGGCAATCCCGAGCACAGTGCTTTGTCGACATGCACGCCCGCGAACAGGCTCGCCATCGCCGCAGCCTGCTTGCGCCCGCGTTCATTGAGATCGACCACGTCAGGATCGGGCACCCAGTTTCCCGACTCGTCGATGTAGTCGACGGCGCCATGGCGAAACAGGTACAGGCGCCGCCGACTGGCGCCATCGAGTGCTGTCCTGCGGCCGCTTGCCGGCTGAATTTGCATCTCGTCGCCCAACAGTCAGTAACCTCGTGACGGGTCCACCACGTTGAGCAGCGGCTCGCCGGCAGCATAACGGCGCAGGTTCTCTTTGAGCAACACGACGTGTCGTTCGCGCTTGCCGCCGCGCGCCGCCACATGCGGCGTGATGATCACGTTCTCAAAGTCCCACAATGGATGAGCCGCGGGCAAGGGCTCGGGGTCGGTAACGTCGAGCCCGGCCCCGCCGATCCGGCCGCTCGATAGTGCCGCCGTCAGCGCATCGGTATCGACCGTACCGCCACGACCGACATTGATGAACAAGGCACCTTCTTTCGCGGCCCCAAACAAATCGGCATCGAAGAGACCGCGGGTCGTGTCGGTCAAAGGCAGCGCATTGACGATGACGTCTGCCTGGCCGATAAGTTCGGGAAGTTCATTGGACAGGCCCACGTATTCGACAAATGGCGGTCCCTCACGACTGCTGTTACGAGTGCCAAGAACTCTCATCCCGAGCGCAGCGCCGCGCTTCGCGGCCTCGGTGCCAATGCCGCCCAGGCCGACGACCAGCATCGTCTTACCTGACACAGGGAACATCGCCGATGTCACCTCCTGGCGCCGCATCCAGGTGCCTTCATGCATGCCTTTCGCATAGGTCGGCAGACCCCTTGCAAGTGCGAGCATCATTGCCACGGCGTGCTCGCCGATAACCGGGGACGACATCTTTTGCATATTCGTCAGCGTTACATCGCCGCTGGCCACGGCCGGAACGGCGACACAGCGCTCGGCGCCGGATGAGAAGATCTGTACCCAAACGAGAAGAGGCGCCGCCGCCAGCAGGCGTTCGCTGCAAAGACCGAGAATCGCGTCGGCGTCGGCCGCCTGCTCGATTGCATCAGCCTCAGAAGCCACGACCACGAACTCGGTATCTGGCATCAATGACCGCATGGCCCCAACCTCTTCGCCGGCGAACCGGGCGACCAGCACCTTGCGCGCACCCTGCCATCGTGGCATCTCATTGACGGCGACGCGGCCCTCTTTGATCCCGGCATCGCGCACGAGTTCATCGATCGAAATATCTGCAGGTACGCTGGCTGCGAACAGCAGCAGCGTGATTGCGGTGATTGCTCGCATGGTATTCCCTGATAGCCTTTGATTGACGACATGAAAAAGGGGACAGTTTACTTAATTGCGCAGGCAATTAAGTAAACTGTCCCCTTTTTGTACCCTATTTCTAGGCTGGGAAGAAGTCGATCGGCTTGGTGGTGGTAATTGCCTCGACGTCACGCGCCTCGAAGCGGAACAACTTGATGCGCTGCACGAGCTTGCGTTCGAGTTCGGCATCGCCCAGTTCGCTCGATACCACTTCACACATCGTGACCTGCCCGTTCGGTGCGATCGTCAGTCGCAGCACGAGCTTGCCCTCGAGCGACGGATCCTTACGGAGTGCGCGGTTGTAAAGCGCGAAAATAGCACCCTTGTTCTTGTCGAAGACGAGCTCGATCTCTTCGCGCGAGCGCGAAGCCTTGCCACTCGTACCCGAGCGCGATGCTCCGGGCCCGGACGGAGCGATGCCTGCGACCGGGCTGGCGACCTTGGTCGTCGAGCGGCCGGCGATGCCGGTGCCGCCCGTGTTGCGGCTCATGTTCGCGGTGTTGATGCCACCGGAGGTCGAGCCTGCTTTCGACGTGATCATCGAGCGTTCGTTACGTGCAGCCTCGTCCACAGAGGCGGTCAGCACACGATCGTCGGCGACCTGCAGTTCCTGGTCCACGAGATCGGCGAGATCCTCCGCGAACGGCATGAATGCAGCCTGTGCTTCCTCGCGCGCCTGCTCGGTCCTGTCGACGACAGGCTCAGGCTCGGGCTCGGGTTCCGGCTCAGGCTCAGGCTCGGGTTCTTTCTCGACGACCTGCTCAGGCTCCGGCTCCTCGACCTCGGGCTCGGGTTCCGGCTCAGGCTCGGGTGGCGGTGGAGGCGGCGGCAGAGGCTTTTCCTCGAGCAGAAGCTGCGCGATACGCGGCGGTATCTCTTCGACGTCGAAGGGATCGGGTTCGGGGACAGGAATGAACGGCCAGATGATACTGAGCGCAATACAGATCAGGAAGATGATGCCAAGCAGGCGCTGGAACTTGCGTTCCTGATCCTGCCCCGTCGTCCAGGGCAGCTCATATACTCTGTAAAACGGTAAGTCCAATTCCGTGACTCCTCGTCTCTGTGCCGTGCTTTACAGCGATGCCTGCAGATCGTCCAGCTTGTCTGAACTCTTCTGCAGAACGGCCAGCGAAATCTGTCCGTAATCCGATGCCGTACACGTTGCCATGACCTTCTTCAGCAAGCGATACGGAATGTCCTTGTCGCCCAGGATCGTAACTTCGCGACCTGCGACATCGTCCTTGGCTTCCCTGCGCAACACTCGATCGTTTTGCGACAACAGCGCTTCGCGCAGCGCAGGAATGTCGTTGCCCTTGGTGGCCATCACCTTCTCGATGTTGGCGACCGGCGTTCCCTGCACCAGGATGTCGGTCCTGCCAATCAGGATCGTGACCGTTTCCTCGGGCTTCCTCTCGGCGATCGACTCAGGCAGCTTCATGTCCTTGGCATTGGGCAGCGTCTGCACGTCCGAGGAATTCACCAGCAGGAAGAACACTAGAATCGTGAAGATGTCCATCAGCGAGACGAGGTTGAGCGCACCGGAGCCCTTGTTGCGCTTGTGGTGCTTCTCCATGCGTTTTGCGCGTGCGGATTTAACCATTAGGAAGCACCTCCACCGAGCACCGGCGCATCGCCTATCGAGATGTCCGGGAACAGGTCAGAGCGCTTGATCTGCGTCTCACCTTCAACGATCTCCTGCGCGACGCGCACCGTGTCCATCACCTGGACCAGCGTGTCGTACGCGATCTCCTGCTCGAGCAGGATGGCCGCATCGGTCTTGGTCGGATAGCGTTCTTTCAGTTGCGCGAGCTTTTCTCCGAGTGCCGCATAGTCGTAACCCTCGTCGGAATTGGGGTAGACGCCCAACAGTCCCTGGTTACGGTCGCCGACTTCAATCTTGTCCTGACGCACGATGATTTCGAGCTGGAATGTCTGTTCCTGCGGTTCCACGGGCTCGTTAGAGGAGCCTGGCAGATTCAATTCGAGAATCGCCATTCGCGAGAACACCGCGGTGATCAGCAGGAACGGAACCAGAATCACCATCAGGTTCATGAATGCCGTGATGTTGAGTTCGACCGCATCGTGACGATGATGACGGCCGCCTCTGCGGCTCTGGATCATGTTTTATGCTCCGGAGGTCTTCAGCTGACGTTCGGTAACTGCGTTCAGGAACTTGACGCTGGCCATCTCGAGGCTGTCCACGAGGGCATTGGTCTTGGTCTGCAGCAGCGCGTGAATCAGCAGCAACGGAATTGCTGCCATCAGGCCAAACGCCGTCGTGTTCATAGCCGTCGAAATAGACGCCGACAGCATGTCGGCTTTCTCGGCCGGGTTCGCTTCGGCGACAGCCGTGAATGCGGAGATAAGGCCGATAATCGTACCCAGAAGGCCAAGCAGCGTCGCAATGTTCGCCAGTGTCGCGATGTAGTGCGTACGCTTCTCGAGACGCGGCAGAACCTCCATGAGGCTCTCTTCCATCGCCTTCTCGATATCGTCGCGACGGCGTGCCGACTTAACGCGATACAGGCCGTAGGTCAGGATCGAGCCGATGGCTGCCTTGGACTTGGCCGTATGCTGCGCCGCTTCCTGGAAGTTGCCGGCCTTGAGAAAAGGCACGATCTTCTTCCACAAAGAACGATTACTGGCGCCCGACACCGTCAGGTAGGTCCAGCGTTCGATCGCAATCGCGATACCGAAGCCGAATACCAACAGGATGGGGATCATGAACGGTCCGCCTTCCTGAAAAAACCGCACGATAGTGCTCATTTGTCTGCTCCTCTAAAACAGATGATTCAATGTGCGGGCGTGGGCCCGCTCCTTCCTTCGTTTGCGCGCCAGGGCGCGCTCCTACTCTTCTGATTCGCCGTTCAGGTCGTCGTAATAGTCGACCTGGCGGATAAATTCTTCCCTGTCGATCGGTGCCAGCACCTCGTCGAGCAGCGTATTGACGGGCCTGCCCATCAGGTCACCCGGATCCGACTTCTGCCACGGTACGATGTACAGCACCTTCGGCAGCTCCTGGTTACCGGTGATCTCGGTACGACCCAGTTCGATCGTGTCCATGACCCGGTTTCCAGCCGTGGTCCGGGTAATGTCCTGTGACTCGCGAGCTTCCTCCTGCTCGGTCGCCGCCGACGTATCCACTGCCGGCATCAGGTCATCGTCCGTCGTCTCCTCGTCCATCGTCTCTTGGGCGAAAGTGGCAAACGCTGCCAACAACATGGCGAGCATGAATCCGGAGCCGAAT
>Ga0209456_10000220_pt1 | contig 32084 bp, 30 predicted proteins | sample COG_11_FD_184755 | JGI IMG/M metagenome (GOLD analysis project Ga0209456, IMG submission 184755) | Pelagic marine sediment microbial communities from the LTER site Helgoland, North Sea, for post-phytoplankton bloom and carbon turnover... | ecosystem: Environmental > Aquatic > Marine > Neritic...
ACGGAATTTCGTATATCATCGCGGCGTGATTACCCAGGACGACTATCAATGGCTGTTTCGCAAGGCCCCGGTCATGGCGACCTCGATTGCCGAGGACGGTGTCTATCTCGATGTCAATGACACGATGCTGGAACGACTGGGCTACCAGCGTAATGAGATGGTCGGGCAGCGGCCCGAGGAGTTTGCAACGCAGGAAAGTGCGAAACGTATCGCCGAGGAATTGCGACCGGCCCTGCGTCGCATCGGTAAACTCGAAAACGAACCGGTCGGCCTTGTCACCCGGTCGGGAGAAGTCGTCGACTGTGTGACGAATGCATTCATCGAGTATGACCGTGAAGGCGAATTCCTTAGGACCGTGGCGATGTATGCCGAGGTCTCGGACCAGGCCAGGGGCAACTTCAAGTACCGCACGCTCTATCGCCACACGCCGGCGATGTTGCACACGGTCGACGACGACGGGCTGATCGTGACCGTCACCGATCACTGGCTGCAGAAGCTCGGCTATTCGCGCGAGGAGGTGGTCGGCCGACCGATTACCGATTTTTTTAGCGCGGCCGATCGACGCTTGTATGCGGATGGGCGCCTCAAGGAAACCATCCGCGAGGGCGGTTTCAACAATCTCAAGCGCCAGATGCTGACGAAAAACGGCAGGGTCATCGACCTGGTCATGTCAGCGATCGCGCACCTCGACGCCAGCGGCAAAGTGGACAATATGCTGGTGGCGTCGAAAGACGTGACCGAGCGCAATCGCGCCGAACGGAAACTGCGGCGTACGCTTGCCGAAAACGCGCGCCTGCGTGAGGAACTCGAACTCGAACGCGACTACCTGCGCGAAGAAGTCAATGTCGCAATGAACTTCGGCCGAATCGTCGGCACGAGCTCGGCGCTGAGGCGCATGCTGAAGCGCGTCGAAGCCGTCGCGAGTACTCCGGCCACTGTACTCGTGCAGGGAGAGTCGGGTGTCGGCAAGGAGTTGATCGCGCACGCGATACACGTTCGCAGTCCGCGTGTCGACAATGCACTGGTCAAGGTCAACTGTGCCTCTATTCCCAAGGAGCTGTTCGAGAGCGAGTTCTTCGGTCACGTGAAGGGCGCATTCACGGGCGCGCACCGCGATCGGATTGGCCGTTTTCAGCTGGCCGATGGTGGCACGATCTTTCTTGACGAGGTCAGCGAGATCCCGTTCGAACTGCAGGGCAAGCTTCTGCGCGTACTGCAGGAGAGCGAGTTCGAGCGAGTCGGTGAGGACGTGACCCGTTCTGTGGACGTGCGCGTTATCGCGGCCACGAATCGCAACCTCGAGCGACTGATCGTCGATGGCGAATTTCGCGAAGACCTGTTCTACCGACTTAGCGTTTTCCCGGTCGACGTGCCACCACTGCGGGAACGCGGTGAGGACATTGTGCAGCTCGCACAGAATTTCCTCGAGCAAACCTGCAAGGACTTTGGACGCGACGTGCTGACGTTGACACGAGCGCAGACCGAGATCCTGCGTGCTTACCACTGGCCCGGTAACGTGCGCGAACTCAAGAACGTGATCGAGCGGGCCGTCATCCTGTCGCCGGGCAAAGTGCTTCGCCTGGACCTGTCGATGCCGGACCTCGCGGCCGACAGCGGGCCTGGCGCGGCCGTGGTCAGCGGCGACGAGGGCATCCTTAGCGAAAAGGCAATGAAGGAATTTCAGAAAGCGAATATTGTCAGAGCACTCAAGCAAGCCAGCTGGCGCGTGTCGGGCAAAGGCGGCGCCGCGGAGTTACTCGGCGTGCGACCGACCACGTTGGCGGATCGTATTCGCACCTACAACATCAAAAGGCCGTTAAGATAAGTGAACCGAACACTGATAAACCGAATCGTCATAAGTGCTGTCTTCCTCGCACTCGTCTACAGCCTGTATTTCTTCCCGTTTGCGGACTGGGTCACGGCCGTCGTCGCCTGGGCCGAACAGCACCCTGCGGCCGGCCCCGCGGTCTATGTCTTGTCTGTCGTCGTTGCAACCGTGCTCTTCGTGCCGGGATCGGGGTCGATGATGATTGCGGGCTTCCTGTTTGGATTGATACCGGGTTTCGTGCTGGCGGCGATCGGGATCTCGGTGGGTGCGCAATCTGCCTTCATGGTGGGGAGGAAAGGGGCGCGACACTGGGTTGAGAACAAGGTCGCATCGAATCAGAAGCTGCAGGCGATCGAGAAGGGATTGCGGGAGGAGGCCTTCCTGATCGTTGTCCTGACGAGGCTCTCACTCGTGATTCCGTTCAACCTCTTGAACTATGCTTACGGCATAACCTCGGTGCGGCCAAGGATACATTTTTTCGCGACTGCCCTCGGCATGCTGCCGGCCGTCGCGCTTTACGTTTACCTCGGTACGCTGGCACGCGACCTCGGCCAGATACTGTCCGGCGAGGCCGCGCCAACGGAACTCGGTTACTGGATCGCTGGCGCCGGGATCACAGCCATTATCGTCCTGACCTGGGCGATACATCGCACGGCGAGCCGTGCCCTCGAGCGTCATCTACCTAAACTGGAGACCGGCGATGCGGACTAGCTGGCTATTGGGAATCGTCTTACTTTTCGTCGTTTCGGGCGCGGCCGTTGCCGACTTGCCCGCCGGCGTACTCAGCGCGCTCGAAGTTCGCAATGTGCCGGCCGAGTCTTTGAGCATTTACGTCGAGGACGTGGATTCCGGTGAGGCCGTCCTGCGCTGGCGCGACGAGGAAACGCGCAATCCGGCGTCCACGATCAAGCTGCTGACGACGCTGGCGGCACTCGATATCCTGGGCCCCGCGTATCGGTGGGAGACCGAGGTCTACGCCAACGGCAGCATCACAGGAGACACGCTCGACGGTGACCTGCTGATCAAAGGCTTTGGCGACCCTTTCCTTGTGACGGAGCGTGTCTGGCAGCTGTTGCGCAATATTCGTAACCGCGGCATCCGCGAGATCAAGGGCGATCTGCTGATCGATGACAGTTACTTCGACGTCGGCGATTACGACCCGGCGGCATTCGATCGCCAGCCACTCCGGGCCTACAACGTGGCGCCAAACGCACTGCTCATGAATTTCAAGGTCGTGCGCTACTGGTTTGAGCCCGACGAGGAAGCGGGCGCCGTCAGCGTCAGGCTGGATCCACAGCTCGACAACCTGCAGGTCGAAAACCGCCTCGGCCTCAGGGCGGGTAGCTGTCGCGGCTACCAGCGCGGCATAACGATCACGGCCAACGGCCCCGTCGACCAGGTGACGTTTTCGGGCAAGTTCCCGAATGGTTGCGAACGCTATGCCATGGACCGTACGGCCCTGTCTCACAACGAGTTCGTCTACGGGTTGTTTCGAAGCCTGTGGCGAGAGTCGGGTGGAGTTTTTGACGGCGGGTGGAAAAACGTTGTCGCCGACGAAGAGGCCGAGCCCCTGCTGGTTTTCGACTCCATGCCGCTCAGGGAAATGATCGCGCGCGTCAACAAGCACAGCAACAACGTCATGGCCAGGCAACTGCTTTATACGCTATCGGCCGAAGTCGACGGCAGCCCGGGTACCGAGCAGGGCGGCAAGAAGGTCATCGCGGACTGGCTGGTCGGGAACGGCCTCGAGTCGTGCAAGCTGGCCATCGAGAATGGCGCCGGCCTGTCGCGGGATGCGCGTATCACGGCAGCGGATATGGGGGCGCTGTTGAGATTCGCCTGGCGGCAGCCGTACATGCCCGAATACCTGGCATCGATGTCCCTGTCCGGCCTCGACGGAACGCTGTCGCGGCGCTTCCGCAATACTGAACTGATCGGCAAGGCACATCTGAAGACAGGCTCTATGGACCACGTGACCGCGATTGCCGGCTACCTGCAGTCGCGCTCGGGCCGGCGTTTCGCCGTCGTTGCGTTGCAGAACCACGAGGACATCCACCGCGGTCCCGGCGAGGAAGTGCAGCATGCCCTGCTGCGCTGGTTGTACGAGCAGTAGCTCGCATCGCATTTCGCGGGGCTTGTAGTACACTCGCGGCGGGCAACGGAGACCGACCATGCGTTCAGTATGCGCAATTCTGCTGTTATTGCCGCTTCTGGCGGCGGCTGAAACAGCGTACGTAACAGACAACCTGAGGCTCGGGCTGCACCAGGCCGAAGACACGAGCGATCGGGCGTTTCGCATGCTCGAAAGCGGGCAGGCGCTCGAAATCCTGTCGCGTGATCGAAACTACGCCAACGTACAGTTGCCGGACGGCGTACAAGGCTACGTAAAGGCGGCGTATCTCGTCGACGAAAAGCCGGCCAAACTGATCGTTGCCGAGACGATCGCCGAACGCGACGCGCTGGCGGCCGAGCTCGAGGAGACGCGGCAGGCGTTCGCAGGCCCGGCGGCCACGATCCAGGGCCTCAAAGACGAGGCCACGGAACTGACGTCGCAACTCGACACCGCAGAATCGCAAGTTGCCGAACTGCAGGAAGAGAATGCGAGCATCCGGGGCATGAAGGAGCGCTACAAGGGCAGCCTGCCGCTGCGCTGGGTGGCAGGTGCGACGGCGGTCTGCCTGATCGGCGGTTTCCTGCTTGGGTTGTGGTGGGTCGATCACCGGAGCCGCAAGCGTCACGGCGGCATCCGCATTTACTGACGGGTATCCGGGTAAACCATGGGTCCCGGCGGATCAGGCCGCCTGGGTAACTCCGTCGGCACAGCCTCCGCGCACCGGGAGATCTGTGTTCGCGAACAGTTGGTCAACGTCATCCTGCGATCGCGCATTTCGGATTTCCTTGACGTGATCCGGCGTTACGTGTGGTGCGAATAGCTGCAGGAAGTCGAACATGTAGCGTCGCAGTACCGAGTCCTTGCGGAAGCCGATCCAGGTCGTGCTTTGCGGAAACAACTGCTCCGCCTCGACGACCTGCAGATCCTCCCTGTCGGCGCAGTCGGCCGCCATGCTTGCGACGATACCGACACCGAGCCCCATTCGTACGTAGGTCTTGATGACGTCGGCATCTCTTGCCGTGAAAACGACATCGGGTTCCAGGCCCTCGTCCTCGAAAGCGCGTTTCAGTGAAGATTGCCCGCCAAAACTGAACACGTAGGTGACGAGCGGATGCTGCGCAAGATCGTGGAGAGTTATCTTCCGTTCCAGCGTGGCGAGTTCGTGGCCTTTTGGAACGATAATCGAGCGGCTCCAGTGGTAACCGGGCACAAGGATCAGGTCTGTAAACAGTTCCTGCGACCCTGTCGCGATGGCGAAGTCGATCTTGTTTGCGGCGACCATGTCTGCAATTTGCTCGGAGGTGCCCTGGTGCAGGTTGAGCCCGATCTTCGGATAGCGAGCGCGGAACTCGCCGATGATTTCCGGCAGCACGTAGCGCGCCTGCGTATGCGTCGTGGCAATCGACAGCGACCCCTCTTCCTCGCCGAAGTAGTCCGATGCAAGACTCCGGATGTTTTCAACTTCCTGCATGATGACACGGGCTCTTTTGATGACTTTCTCGCCCGCATCGGTCACGCCGCCGAGGCTCTTGCCCTTACGCGTGAAGATCTGAAGACCGAGTTCCTCCTCGAGCAGCTTGAGTTGCTTGCTGACGCCGGGCTGGGAGGTATACAGGCGCTCGGCCGCGGCGGTTATATTCAAACCGTTGTCCACAATCGCCAGTAGGTACTTCAACTGCTGCAGTTTCATGTCGGCTCGCGCTCAAACTTCCCAGTATGGGACCGCAAACGGCCTCGTCAGTTTCACCTGGCTGCAGCGGCGCACCGGGCTAGGTATAACAGATTCATATAACTCAGGGCTATATGCAGAGAAGATGCCTCGAACGCAAACCGCCGCTATTTATGCTAAACAAGGGGTAACGATCGAACAATAAGGACAAGCAAATGATCTACGACAATATTCTCGAAACGATAGGCAATACGCCGGTCGTGCGCCTGAATCGCATGGCGCCCGATAACGTGGAAATGTACGTCAAGGTCGAGTCCTTCAACCCGATGGCGTCGGTCAAGGACCGTCTCGCGTTCGCGATCGTCAACGATGCCGAGAAAAAGGGTGTGCTAAAACCCGGTCAGACCGTCATCGAGGCGACCTCGGGCAACACGGGAATAGCGCTGGCCATGGTCTGTGCGGCCAAAGGCCACCCGTTCGTGGCGACCATGGCCGATTCATTTTCCATAGAGCGTCGCAAGGTCATGCGCGGCCTCGGCGCGAAAGTGATACTGACCCCGGCCGCCGAGCGCGGCACCGGCATGGTGAGAAAAGCCGAGGAACTCGCGGAGAAACACGGATGGTTTCTCGCAAGCCAGTTCGAGAACCCGGCGAACCCCGAGTTTCACCGGCAGACGACGGCGGCCGAGATATTGTCGGACTTTGCGGGCCGGCGTCTCGATTACTGGGTAACAGGCTACGGTACGGGCGGCACCCTCACGGGCGTCGGCGAAGTGCTCAAGACGGCAAGGCCCGAGGTCAGGGTGATTGCGACAGAACCGACCGCCGCTCCGCTGCTGGCAGGCAAGGACTGGAGCCCGCACAAGATCCAGGGCTGGACGCCCGATTTTATTCCGGATGTGCTGAATCGCGAGGTCTTCGACGAGTTGCGCAGTGTCAGCGATGATCGCGCCATCGAAGTGTCGCGCGAGCTGGCCGCGAAAGAGGGAATCTTCACGGGCATTTCGGCGGGCGCGACACTCGCGACGGCAATCGACGTCGCTCGCGATGCGCCCGACGGGAGCGTGATCCTGGCCATGCTGCCGGATACGGGTGAGCGTTACCTGAGCACGCCGCTGTTTGAAGGCGTCAACGAAGGCTCCGACGACGAGTGGCTGGCTACCCAGTAATCTGAGACTCAAGTCGCAGCGTTCTCGCGTGGCTACTGGCATCGTGGTGCACTGAATAACAAGCATCATGGTGGCGGAGTCCACGTGGCAGCGGAAATTCACAGCCTCAATTCAGGGAAGAACGTGGGCAAGGCCGCGGGACTGTTGCGGTCCCTCGTTCCGAGGGCACAGGTATTCTGCTATTACGATCTCGAGCGAGACTGCGTCTGGAGCAGCGACGGCGCGGACGATTACGAGATTGACGCGTTTGTTGCGGAATTGCCCGAGGAAATCATCCTTGGCCTGCGCAGCAGCGAAGAGCCCCTGAAGCGAACACTGTCGTCGGGTCGCACGGCCCTGGCTCTGCCGGTCTATGGCGACGAAGATGAGTTGCTCGGCTTGCTTGTCTCTTTGTTCTCGAAGAATGCGGGCAAGTCCTCGTCATTTAATCCCAGCCTGCTGAAGAGCATTCTCGAACCAGCGGTCGAACTCATCGGTGAAAACCTGCGTACGGGCCAGGAGCTGGCCGCGGCTGACCAGCACTTCGACGGCGTGGAGAAGGAACTCGAGCTCGTCTACGAGATTGACGAGAAGATTCACGGCGCATCGAGGCGGCACTCCAATCTCGCCCAGCTGGTCGGCCAGAGCGGCCGCTATCTCGGCATCAACTACAGCGTGCTGCTGATCCCGTCGAAACGCATTCGGATCAGCGCGACGCACTCGAGCTGGAAGACTGTCAATCGAAAGGTGCTCGACCGTTACCTCGTCGATCAGCTGCTCCCCAAGCTGGAGGGCCAGAGGCAGTCCGTCATATTCGATATTCCGGCCATCGACGGCTCAGACAATGTCGCCGAGCAGGGCTACCAGGCGCTGCTGAGCCCGATCATGGACAAGCAGGGAAATGTCGAAGGCGTCTTCGCACAGCTGGGTCGCGTCGACAGGCGCGAATTCACGAAGAACGACAGGCGCTTCATGTCGCACATCGTGCGCAAGGTCGAGTACGTTATCGAGCAGTCGTTCGACACGATGACCGGGCTCATGAACCGGGCCGGCTTCGAGGCACAGCTGCACGAATCCTGGAAAGCGCTGTCCTCGGAGCAAGACAAGCACCAGCTTATCTATTTCGATCTCGACAACCTGCAACTGGTGAACGACAGCTTCAGCCACGAGGCCGGCGACGCCGTGATCATGCGATTTGCGCGCCTGCTCGAGGAGGACCTGCCGAAGAGCGCCGTGCTGTCACGCCTGACGGGCGACGACTTCTGCATGCTGCTGACGCACGCCGATTCCGAAAAGGCACTCGAATACGCCAACCTGGTACGCGAGAAAGGCAAGGTCCTGCGTTATCTCGAGGGCGACAAGTCATTGCAGGTGACCATGAGCGTCGGCATTGGAGAGTTCTCGCACGCCAGCGGCGACGAGAACAATGCCCTGACGACGGCACGCATGGCCTGCGAATCGGCCAAGGATCATGGTCGGGATCGCGTTGAGGTTTACGACGAGTGTAATCAGAGCATTATCAGCCGCTTCGACGATATGCAGCTGGTCGCCGAGATTCAGCAGGCGCTGGACGATAACGAATTCGAGCTGCTGGCTCAGCCCATCGCGAGTCTGCACAAGGATTCAGACGTGCCGCGCTTCGAGGTGCTGTTGCGGATGAAGGATGCGGACGGTAAACGCCTGCCGACCAAGGCGCTGTTCTCGGCCGCGGAACGCTACAACCTGATGCCGCAGATCGATCGCTGGGTCGTATCCTCCGTGCTGGCGAAGCTGGCGGAGGTTCGCGAACTCGTCGAAGAGCACGCGGCGGTGTTCGCGCTCAACCTGTCGGGCCAGTCCCTGGGTGACGACCAGATTCTCGAGTTCATCGAGGAGGAGCTCGCCCATAGCGAACTGCCGGCTTCGTCGCTGTGCTTCGAAATCACGGAATCGGCTGCCGTGTCCAACCTCGCCAAGGCGCAGCTTTTCATCGACCGGCTGCAGCAACTTGGCTGCAGCATTGCGCTCGACGACTTCGGTGCGGGACTGAGTTCCTTTGCGTATCTCAAGAACTTCAACGTCGATACGCTGAAGATCGATGGCAGTTTTATCCACGATATCACCGACAACCGCATCTCGGAGTCGATGGTAGCCGCGATTACGCAGGTCGCGAAAGTCATGGAACTCGATACGGTCGCCGAGTTTGTCGAAACGGAGAAGGCGCGCAAGCTCCTCAGGGAGATGGGGGTCGACTATGCGCAGGGGCATATCGTCGGCAAGCCCACCGAACTGGAATCGGTTCTCGCGGAACTCGATGAAGAAACGCGCGTCGCCGCGAGCTAGAAAACCCCGGCCTCCAGGCCCGCCGCCATCGTCATGCCGAGCTCGCGGCATTCGTCGAGCCGTGCTTCGTCGAAGTCGCCCGCAATCAACACGGGTTCCTGCACCTCGCGCACGCCGAGCCCCTTCAGGATACGACGAATACTCGAGATAGCGCCGCTGCCATCGTTACCGGCGCGCACGAACAACGCCCAGGGGCAACCATCGACCTTGCCCTCGCACGGATAGTAGACGCGATCGAGGAAGTATTTCATCGCGCCACTCATGTAGCCGAAATTCTCGGGCGTGCCCAGGATAAAACCGTCCGCCCACAGCAGATCGTCGGCGTCTGCTTCCAGTGGCGACCTGACGCGAACCTCGATGCCCTCGAAATCAGCTTGCCGCGCGCCCTCGATGACCGCGTCGGCCATGCGGGATGTCGATCCCGACTGCGAGTGGTAGACGATGAGCAGGTGTTTGTTCGACACCTTGCGAATAGTGCCGGAGTCTTCGCTTTTTTTCGATAGACTGCGGGCAATGGGAATCACGGCCGAACAGCGCAAAGCCGTAGCACTACTGCCTGCGGAGCTCCACGACCCTGTCAGCCGCTGGCTGGACCGGCTTGGCGAAGACCGCGAGATTCCGGCCGATCTCGTCGAGCCGCTGTTGCGGGTCGCGGCGTGCAGCGAATTTGCCGGCAACGCCATGCACCGTCACTGGGACTGGCTGCTCGACAACACCGCCGCGTTCGGTGGCGGCCCGCCATACGATGAGGCGGAGCTGGACGCTGCCCTGCAACTCGATGTCGACGAGCTCAAGGTCCGGCTACGGCGCATTCGCACGCGCGCGATGCTGCGCATCATCTGGCGTGAAGTTCATGGCCTTGCGGATCTCGACGACACGCTCGCCGATCTCTCGGCACTGGCTGATGCGATGCTGCGGGTAGCGACGCAGTGTGCCGAGCGCCTGCTCGAGCCCCGCTACGGCACCGTGAGAGACAAGAGCGGGCAGCGAATCCCGCTGGTCATTCTCGGCATGGGCAAGCTCGGCGGTCGGGAGCTCAACCTCTCGTCGGACGTCGACCTCGTCTTCCTCTTTGCCGAGGACGGCCAGACCGACGGCGCACGCAGTGTCAGCGCGCAGGAGTACTTCGCGCGCCTGACGCGACAGCTCATTGCACTCATCGACGAGGTCACCGTCGAGGGTTTCGTATTCCGCATCGATACGCGATTGCGACCTTTCGGCGAAAGCGGTCCACCGGTCGTCAGTTTCGCGGCGCTCGAGTCCTACCTGCTGCAGCACGGCCGGGACTGGGAGCGCTATGCTTACGTGAAGGCGCGCGTCGTTGGATTGCAGCCGGACGATGCCGTGACGGCGGACTTGTATGACAACCTGGTTCGACCGTTCGTCTACCGCCGCTACCTCGACTACGGCGTGTTCGAGTCGTTGCGTGACATGCACTCGATGATTGCGGCAGAGGTCAAACGCCGCGAACTCAAAGACAACATCAAGCTCGGCCCGGGCGGGATTCGCGAAGCCGAGTTCATCGTACAGTCCCTGCAGCTCGTTCGTGGCGGCAACGACCCGGCATTGCAGCAGCGAGAATTGCAAAAGGTCCTGCCACGACTCGTCGGTAATCGTGGCCTGGCCGCCGAGGACGCGGATCGACTGCTCCAGGCATACCGATACCTGCGCCGGCTCGAGAACTTCATACAGGCAATCCGCGACCAGCAGACCCACGAGTTGCCCAAGGGAGAGGAGGACCGGGCGCGCCTTTGCCTCGCAATGGGCTATGCCGACTGGTCGTCACTGCAAACTGACCTCGATCGGCATCGCGCCGCGATCGCGGCGCAGTTCGACACGATTGCCTTCCGCGACCGCAACGACGATTCGCCCTTCCGCCGACAGGCGGAAAGGGCCTTGGACATGGACGCGGACGAGGCACAATGGACAGCGCTTTTGCAGAACGAGGGTTGCACGGAAGCGCCCCGGGTCGCGGCGGTGCTCGCGACGTTCGTGCCGGCGACGAGACAGATCGATTCGGTGGCACGTGAGCGCCTGCGGCGCTTCTTGCCGGAATTGCTGACAGAAATCATGGCAACCGCGAATCCGGTCGACGCACTCAGGCGCACCTTCAGTGTCGTTGAGCGAATCCTGCGGCGCAGCGCCTACATTGCCCTGCTCAACGAGAATCGGTCGGCACTGACGCGTCTTGTCGATCTGTGCGCCCGCAGTCGTTACATAGCGGCCCAGATCGCGCGATCGCCCGTATTGCTCGACGAACTGCTCGACCCACGTATTTTCTCGGGGAGCGTGACGAAGGACGATATCGCCGCCGAACTGCGGCAGCGAGTATTGCTGGAAGAGCAGGGCGACAGCGAGGCCGAGATCCGTTCGATCGTGCAGTTCCAGCGATCGACGATGTTTCGAGTTGCTGTCGCCGACTTCAACGGTGACCTGCCGATAATGAAGGTGAGCGATGCGCTGACGTGGCTTGCTGAGGCCGTGCTCGATGAAGCGCTCAGAGTTACCTGGAGAGACATGACGGAGCGCCATGGCGTGCCGTGCTATGTCGTCGACGGCGAGACGCACGAAGTGGGATTCGGCATTGTCGGCTACGGCAAGCTCGGTGGCCTCGAGCTTTCATACGGTTCGGACCTCGATATCGTGTTTCTGCACGATTCGCGCGGCGGCCAGCGCATGACCAACGGCGACAATCCGCTGGACAACACGCGCTTCTTCGCTCGGCTCGTTCGCAGACTCGTGCTGTTCCTGACCACTCAGACGGGTTCCGGGGAGCTCTACGAGATTGACACTCGCCTGCGCCCGGACGGCAGCTCGGGCCTGTTGGTTTCGACCACCGAAGCGTTCGAACGCTACCAGGAAGACAATGCGTGGACCTGGGAGCATCAGGCACTGTTGCGCGCGCGCCCCGTTGCCGGCAGTGACGCGATAGCCGCGGAGTTTTCGCGCATTCGCCGCGACACGCTGATCAAACGTGTCAAGCGCGAGACTTTGCGCGACGACGTCATCGCGATGCGACGCCGCATGCGCAAGCAGCTCGACCGCAGTAACAAGGAACGATTCGATCTCAAGCACGGCACAGGGGGCATCGGCGATATCGAGTTCCTCGTGCAATACCTGGTGCTCAAACACGCAGAGAGCGAACCCGACGTCATCTATTTCTCGGACAATATTCGGCAGCTCGACGCGCTCGTCAGTACGGGATGCCTCGAGGCGACCCTCGGGGACGGCTTGCAGGACTGCTACAGGCATTACCGGCTGCGCCTGCATCATCTGGCGCTCGACGAGCAGGATCCGCTGGTTGGCGCTGACGAATTCGGCGAACAACGACAATTCGTCGCGGCTGCGTGGGCTCAGTTTCTGGACTGAGCATGGCCGCGACTGCCGAGAGTGCTTATAATTCAGCGTCCACCGATGCAGCGTTACGAGGATGCCGTGGCAGCCAAAGCAGGAACCGTCGACCAGAACCTGATTCCGGCGAATGCGCAACACCGATACACGGTCAGGCCTGCCGACCTGCCCCTGAGTTGTCCGATGCCGGGCATGTACCTCTGGAACTCGCATCCGAAGGTATTCCTGCCGATCGAGACGACCGGGGAGGCGAAGTGCCCGTATTGCGGTGCGCAGTACCACATGAGCGAGGCTGACGACTAGCATGTATATCGTCACCGGCGGGGCCGGCTTCATTGGCAGTAATCTCGTGCGCGCGCTCATCGAACGCGGCCGCGGCGACGTGATCGTCGTCGACGATCTCGAGGATGGTCACAAGTTCGTCAATATTTCCGATCTTGCGATCGCCGATTATCTCGACAAGGACGATTTTCTCGAGAGGATCGAAGCCGACAACGGGTTCGCAGGCAAGATCGAGGCGATTTTTCACCAGGGGGCCTGTTCGGAGACGACCGAATGGAACGGCCGCTACATGATGAAGAACAACTACGGCTATTCCCAGAGCCTGTTGCATCATTGTCTCGAGCACGGCACGCCGTACATCTACGCGTCATCCGCCGCCGTCTACGGTGGCTCGAAGCAGTTCGTCGAAGACCCCCTGTTCGAGAATCCCCTCAACGTCTACGGTTATTCGAAGCTGCAGTTCGACCGTTACGTCAGGCGCGTGGCGGCCGGTCCCGCAAGCCAGGTTGTCGGGCTGCGCTATTTCAACGTCTACGGACCCCGGGAGCAACACAAGGGCGCGATGGCCAGTGTCGCGTTTCACTTCAACAACCAGGTTCTCGATGACGGCGAGGCGCGCCTGTTCACGGGCACCGATGATTACGGGGACGGCGAACAGCTGCGAGATTTCGTCTACGTCGACGATGTCTGTGACGTCAACCTGTGGTTCCTCGACAATCCGGATGTTTCGGGCATCTTCAACACGGGCACGGGGCGTGCACAGAGTTTCAATGACGTTGCCAGCGCCGTCGTCGATTGGCATGGCAAGGGCAAGATTCGTTACATACCGTTTCCCGAACACCTCGAAGGCGCTTACCAGAGTTTCACCGAAGCGGACCTCACGCAGCTCAGGGAGTCAGGCTGCGACGTCGAGTTCCGCCCCGTCGAAGAAGGCGTCAGGGATTACCTGGACCAGCTTTGCAAACGTCCAGAACGCTGATCGTAGGACCGTCCTGGGTCGGCGACATGGTCATGGCCCAGGCCCTGTTCAAGCTCCTCGCGGCCGACGGGCACGTCATCGACGTGCTGGCGCCGGCATGGTCGCTGCCGATCGTGGCGCGCATGCCCGAGGTGCGCAACGGCATAGCCTCCGAGACGGGCCACGGCGAGCTCGGCTTCGGCAAGCGACGACGCATCGCAAGATCACTGCTCGACAAGGGCTACGACCGCGCCATCGTCATGCCGCGATCGTTCAAGTCGGCGCTGATTCCATGGATCGCGGGCATACCGCGGCGCACAGGGTTTCGCGGTGAAGCGAGATTCGGACTGATCAATGACGTGCGCAAGCTGGATCGCAAGGTACTCGACCAGACCGTAAAGCGTTTCGTGGCGCTGGGCATCGAGGAGGGCGAGCCGCTGCCGCCCGCGCCGCAACCGGCGCTCGAGATCGATACGGACCGCCAGCGCGAACTCAGGGAGCGGCTTCTGCTGGATGCCCGGCGACCCGTCATCGCAATGATGCCCGGGGCCGAGTACGGTGCGGCCAAGTGCTGGCCGCTCGATTACTTCGCCGAGCTCGCCGCGAGACTCGATGAGAGTGCTTACGCGGTCTGGGTGCTGGGTTCCGAAAAGGACGCCGCGGCTGGCGAGGCGATCGCCGCGAGCAGCGCTGCCGTCAACCTCTGCGGCAAGACCTCACTCGAGGACGTGATCGACGTACTGGGTCTTTGCGAGCAGGCAGTCAGCAATGACTCCGGGCTCATGCACGTGGCGGCGGCCGCGGGTATTCACGTGCATGGCGTTTACGGCTCGTCCTCGCCCGACTTCACGCCGCCGCTGACCGACAGGCGCGACATCCATTACCTTCATCTCGATTGCAGTCCGTGTTTCAAGCGCGAGTGCCCGCTCGGGCACCTGAACTGCCTGAATGGCATTCGTGCCGAGGCAATCCACGACAGTATCCTCAGCGTTCGGCCATAAACCGGTCGATGGCACCCGTGACGTCGTCGATCGTGATCAGATCCATCGCGTCGGGATGGCGAACGCGACGACCCCAGCGAATATCCTCCACGTTCTTGTGCAGGTACTTGCGGACGGCGTCCGGGTAGCGGTTGACGGTCAGGTCGTGCGACAGGTAAGGGCCCGTGCGCGCGGGATTGGATGTCGCGTACAGGCCGACGACCGCCGTACCGAGGGCCGTCGCCATGTGCGCCGGACCCGAATCCGGGCAGATAAGGAGGTCCGCCGCCTCGATCGTGGCGGCAACCTCGGCCAGGGACGTCTTGCCGATCAGGTTCACAACCCCCGGCTGCGCGCAGGCCGCCAGTACCTGCCCGTATTCCTGCTCGAGTTTGGTCTTGCCTCCCGTCAATACGATCGTGCAATCGTGTTCTCGCTGCAGGTGGTCGATCGTGGCAGCGTAGCTGGCGATGCTCCAGTTGCGGAAATTGCGGCTGCGCTGGCTGCTACAGGGACTGATGACGACGAGTCGCCTGTCCGGGTCGGCGTACTGCGCTGCAAAGTCTCTCGCGGCCAACGGCAGCGGCAGGTCCCAGCGGAGCTCGCGAGGCTCGGCGCCAATAGCCGTCGCAAAGCCCATCATGGCTTCGAGTGCATGCTCGCCCGCCGCGGCCGGAATGCGCCGGTTCGTGAATAGCCACTGGAAGTCGCGCGCCCGGGCACGGTCAAAGCCGAGGCGGATATCGGCGGGTATCGAACGACACAACAGGTTGACGCGCATCGAGGCATGCATGCACAACGCGACATCGAATTGCCTGCCATCGAATTGCGACTGCACGTCGTCGTAGGCCTGTCTGCCCCGGGACTTGTCGAACAGGATCAACTCGACGTCCTGAACGCCTGCCATCAGGGATGCTTCGGTCTTGCCTATGATCCAGGTGATGCGCGTATCGGGCCAGTTGTCCTGCAGGCGGCGAATGACGGCAAGCGCGTGGCAGGTATCGCCAATCGCGGAAACGCGCACGACGCAGATGCTTTGCGGCTTCGATTGAACGGCTAATTCAGGCATCATCACACCAGTCGATAACAAAGGACGGGAAGTTTGACCGAAACCGTCGAGACAACCGCGACCGGCGCCATCCTATACGATAAGGCAATTATCAGCCAAATTTCCGATGAGCGATTCACGCCCGGGGGTTGGTTGCATGCCGAGATCCTGACGGGCGAGCTGCGCTCGGGTGGCCGCGGCAACACGATGTTCGTTGGCAACGTGCCGCGCCAGTTTGTCCTGCGTCATTACATGCGGGGTGGCCTCGTCGGCAAGTTCGTTCGCGACAGCTACATCTTCTCGGGTGCCGACAAGACGCGCTCGTTCCGGGAATGGCGGTTGCTGGACAAACTGTCTTCGAACAATCTGCGCGTGCCACGCCCGGCCGCTGCCCGCTACTGCCGCAGCGGAACTTTCTATACCGCGGACATCATCACGGTGCGCATTCCGGACGTCCTGCCCCTGTCCCGCTACATCGCGGGCAACGATCCCGACGAGGAATTCTGGCAATCCGTCGGGGCGGCCATCCACGAGTTTCATGCAGCCGGCGTCTATCATGCCGACATGAACGCCTACAATCTGCAGATCGACAAGGACGGTTTGTTGTGGATGCTGGATTTCGACAAGGGTTCGCTCAAGTCACCGGGTCCCTGGCAACAGCAGACGCTGAGCCGGTTGCACCGCTCGTTGCACAAGATCAAGAATCTCGATCCGAAACTCAATTTCAGGGCCGCGAACTGGGAACAACTTCTCGAAGGTTATTTCAACGCGTCGAGATCCGAGTAATAGTCAGGGTAGCCTTCGGGCAGGCTCTTGAACTTGCGGTGCACCCAGAAGTACTGCTCGGGGCATTTTCGAATATGTGCTTCGAGCACCTCGATATAGCGGCGCGTATCGGCAGCAGGGTCGCCGCCTGGAAACCCCTCGAAGGCCGGTAGCAGCGTGAGTTCGTAGGTAGAGTCCTGCAGCCTGCGCGGGAAGAACGGCACGACCAGGGCGTCGCCCAGGCGCGCCAGCGTCGAGGTCGCGGTCGTATGCAGGGCTGGTATGCCGAAAAACGGCAGGATCTCGGCGCCCTTGCGGTTGTAGCTCTGGTCCGGCGCATACCATACCGCGCGGCCGCTGCGCAGGCTGCGCACCATCTTCTTGATATCGCGTTTTTCGATGGTCGTTTCGGCGGATTGCTCGCGGCCCGAGCGCTGCAATTCCGTCATGAATTCGCTGCGATTCTTGCGGTAGACCGCGTCGAACGGCGGTATGTTCAGCGCCAGCACGCGGCCCATGATCTCCAGCGTCGTGAAATGCGCGCTCAGCAATATGACGCCTTTGCCCGAATCGAGCGCGTTCCTGATGTTCTCGAGCCCTCGCAGCTTCATGATGGACAGCAGGTGCCGGTCGCTCGCCCAGCGACCGAGACCCATCTCGATGAGCATCATGCCGAGCGCCTCGAAGTGCTCGCGAGCCAGCGCGTTACGTTCGCGCGAAGACAAGTCCGGGAAACACAGTTCGATGTTGCGGCGCACAACGGCGCGCCGTTTTCCACCGACGGCATGCATGAGACGACCCAGGGCGCCGCCGATGGCGAGTGCCATGCGGTGGGGTAACAGGCAGAGCAGGCGTAACAAGCCAATGCCGACCCAGACAGGCCAGTAGCGAGGACTCCAGTAACTGGAGAGGGGTTTGCGTTCGCGGCTCATCGGAAACGCAGTTTACTCGGACATTCCGTCTACGTAACCACCAGTTGCTGGTTTTTGGGCGACATCGACGGCATCGTCCTTTACGGCGACGTCATCGGCTTCGATGCCCACGTGGAAAGCCGCAAACCCGGGCATGACGACCTGGTTGCGCGCCAGGCCGATAATGCGGCCAGAATACGGCGAGTAGAGCTCGGTGCGGGCGTTACTCATCGGGTCGGTAATCGTGCCGAGCCGATCGCCCTTCCTGACTGTGCTGCCGAGGCTGACGTCGGCCAGCAGGATGCCGCCGTTGTCCGCACGCACCCAGGACGATCGGTAATAGACGGGTTCCGGGTCGCCCCAGAAACGGATCTTCCTCACCATGCCAAGGGTCGTCAGCAGGGTCTCTATACCCTTGACGCCGTGTTTGACCTCGGCAAGCTCGAGCTGCGAAGGTCCGCCGGCCTCCACCGTAACCGCGGGAATACCGGCCCGCGTTGCCGCGTGCCGCAGCGTGCCGATGGTCGGTTTGCTGTGCAGCACCACCATCGAGCCGAAACCCTGGGTCAGCGTTACAACATCCGGGTTCCTGAGGTCGGCGCGTATCTGTGGCAGGTTGGCGCGTTCGAAAGAACCCGTATGCAGGTCGACCAGTGCATCGCAGTGGTCGATGACTTCCGTGAATAACGCGTGCGCGATGCGGGCTGCTGCGCTGCCGTTGGGGTTGCCTGGAAAGTAGCGGTTGAGGTCGCGCCGATCGGGCAGGTAACGCGAGCCGCGGCGAAAGCCCTGCACATTGACGATCGGTACGCCGATGACCGCGCCCGAGAGTTTCTGCGGTTCGATCTCGTGCAACACGCGTCGCACCATTTCGATGCCATTGAGCTCATCCCCGTGCACCGCCGCCGTCAGGCACAACGTGGGCCCGGGCGATGCGCCGTTGACGACGAGAACCGGCGTCGATACCGGTACGCCCTCGAACAGCTCGGTCGCATTCCAGGAAAGGCGATGTGCCGTCCCGGGCAGAATCTCATTGTCCAGCAGTACCAGGGTTTCGGCCTGGCCTTCCGCCGTCGTGACGGCTTCGGCCAGCGGCACGATGGGTTCGTGCGCGGGTATGGCCTCGATCAATTGTTCGGCGGCCGCAGTCGTTTCGCTGGAACGCGAGTCGGCGTCGACGGTCGAATCCTCGCGAACGTCGGTGCCATTGTCGGACGGCTCGACGGCTGCTTCGCTGGCCAGGACGTTACTGGCGGGCAGGAGCAGCGACAGGCAGGCCAGAATTTGGCAAATGCCCGGTGAAGTGAGAGATTGTCGCCTGGGTACGCGCATATTAAGGACAAAAAATACGCCAAAATGGCGCATTTTTCTGTGAACTAATCAATAATTTACGATTGAAACTTGAATTGATCTAAATGACAAGCTTTCGCCGAATTTTGCTTCCCCTGTTTTTCCTGGCCGGCACCGCTGCCGTGGCGGACGATGTTTTCCCTCAACCGCCCGAACTCCAGCCCGATGTCGACTTCTGGATTTCCATTTTCACGCACTACTCGACTCAGGAGGGCGTACTGCACGACAACCGCAACCTGGCCGTCGTGTACGAGCGCCTGGAGATGCCTTCGAAGCTGTCGCGCCGCGAAAGACAGCGCCGCGTGGCGGCTCGCCGCAAGCAATTGCGGGCGGTGCTGCGAACGCTCGCGTCCGGGAAGCGAGACAATCTCAGCGACGAGGAAGCGCGCGTACTGGCTCTATGGCCGGAGGATGTGAGTAACGACACGTTGGCGGCCGCTGTTAAGCGTGTTCGTTTCCAGCAAGGGCTTAGCGACCGTTTCCGCAAGGGACTCGAGCGCTCCGGCCGGTGGCGCGCTTTCGTCAATGAGCAATTCACGGCGCTCGGCGTACCGCTCGAGATCGCGGCGTTGCCGCACGTCGAGTCGTCTTACAACCCCGATGCCCGCTCGCACGTCGGTGCGTCGGGAATCTGGCAGTTTACGCGCAGTACGGGTCGCCGCTTCATGCGCGTGGATCACGTCGTGGACGAACGCAATGATCCTTTTGTCGCGACGCGCGCGGCAGGTCAGCTCATGGCCTACAACTACTCGATTGCGGGCAACTGGCCGATGGCCATCACGGCCTACAATCATGGTCTCGCAGGCGTGCGACGCGCGATGCGCAAGCACGGCGATACGGCCTACGTCGACATCCTCAGGAAATACAATGGCCGCACCTTCGGTTTTGCATCGAGGAACTTCTACGTGGCATTCCTGGCCGCCAAGGAGGTCGATCAGAACGCCGAGCAGTATTTTCCGGGGCTCGTTTACGAGCAGCCCACGGATTACTCGACGGCAAAGCTGCCCGCGTACGTGCCCGCACCGGACTTGACCCGGGCGCTGGGCGTCTCCCAGGAGCAGCTTGCCAGGCACAATCCGGGTCTGCAGCCGACAATCTGGCAGGGCAGCAAGTACCTGCCCAAAGGCTATGAGCTGCGACTGCCCGCCGACAAGGTCAAGAAACCGCTGACGACGGCATTTGCGGCTTTGCCGGCCGATGTCCGTTTCGATAAACAACTGCCCGACATGTTCCACACGGTGGCCCGCGGCGACACTTTGTCGCAGATTGCCGAGGCCTACGATACGCGCGTCTCGACGCTCGTGGCGCTCAACGGTCTGAGCAGCAGTCATCGCATTCGGGCGGGGCAGCGCTTGCGGCTCCCGGCGGCCGGCCCGGCGCCCGCCGTCGCCAGTGCAGTGGCGGCAGAACCCGAGCCCGCCGTTGTCAGTGCGGCACCGGCAGAACCCGAGCCCGTCGTTGTCGCTGCTGTCGCCGAACCCGTAGTGGAGGAGTTGACGCCGCCCACGATGGCAGGCGACTACGCCAGCGAACTCCTGGGCACGATACAGACGGCCTTGCTGTCGGATCCGAGCGACTACAGCGTGGCGGCCGATAACACGATCGAGGTGCAGCCGCTCGAGACGCTGGGCCACTACGGCGACTGGCTCGAGATAAAGACGCAGCGGCTGCGCGACATCAACGGGCTCGCGTTTCGGACTCCCGTCGAGGTCGGTCAGCGCATCAAACTGGACCTGAATACGGTCGATGCCAGGCGTTTCGAGGAACGTCGCGTCGCCTATCACCGCGCGCAACAGGACCGTTTCTTCAGGCAGCACATCATTACGGCAGTCACCGAGCACACGATCCGTCGGGGAGAGTCGATCTGGGTGCTGTCATTGCGCAAGTACGACGTGCCGATCTGGTTGTTCCGGCAGTACAACCCCGGCCTCGACCTGCATCGCGTGCGGCCCGGCACCAGGGTGCAGTTTCCGGTTCTGACCGACGTCGAGCGTGACTAGTGCAGGACAGCGGCAAGTTCACGCTGATTCGATTGCTTCCCGTGGTGCTCGTCACGTTTGCAGCTGCTGCGTGGTTCAATGATGTGCAGGATGGCGGTCCCTGGGTGCTGCGCAATCTCCTGCCGCTGCTGGTGCTCGTCTTGCTGTCCTGGTTCACGCTTCGCCGCGGCGCCGGGCGATGGTCCGGCAACGGCATGCGCCTGCCGCTGGCGACACTGGGTTTCGCGATCCCGGCGCTGGGCCTGTCCGTTTACCTGCACTACGCCTATTCCGTTAACCTCAACGACATGTTCGGTGAGGCGCGAGTCCCGGACCGCGTGTTCCGCTACCTGCCGGCCTACACGCTGGTTGCGGGCGGCATCGGCTTTGCCATCGGCTGGATCGCCGGTCGCAACATATAGTGTGAAGCCGGGCGTTTTCCGCGTTGCCCTGGTTTGCTAGGCTTGTCTCATCGATCACTGGACGTCGCAAATCATGGCAGGTAACAAGATCTTCAGACTGTTGGCCCCGATACTGCTGTTGCTGCTGCCGGCCGTACCCCACGCAGGCGAGTTTCCGGTGGCGGACAAGGTCGTTATCGAGAAGGCCGCCAGGCAGTTGTACCTGCTGCGGAAAGGCAAGATCTTTCGCACCTTCGAGATAGCGCTTGGCATGGTGCCGGTTGGCGACAAGAAGCAGGAGGGCGATTTCAAGACGCCCGAGGGCAATTACCTGCTCGACGCCCGCAATCCCAACAGCGAGTTTTTCCTTTCGATTCACGTGTCTTACCCGAATCTCACGGATCGCCGCGAGGCCGCCTCCGAGGGCGTCGACCCGGGCGGCGCGATCATGATTCATGGCCAGCCCAATGAACCGAGCCGCTCTGAAGCCTACTACCGAACCCAGGACTGGACGAATGGCTGCATCGCGGTTTCCAATTCCGACATGATCGATATCTGGCTCATGACTGGCGAGAACACGCCGATCGAAATCAAGCCGTGAGCAGACGATGAACGGCAAGTTCGTCGATGCCGAGGTCTGGCCGGAGGGCAGCCTCGAGGTTCTGTCACGACTTGAAGTCGACCAGCTCAAGAACAGTGGCGCAGGGGGGCTGTATCCGCTGCTCAGACGCTGCATGCTCGCGGTGCTCAACGCAGACAGCAACAACGACGACGCCGCTGAACTGCTGCGCATGTACAAGGACTTCGAAATCGGCTTCATCCAGCAGGATCGTGGCCTCAAGGTATCGCTAAGGAACGCCCCGGCCGAAGCTTTCGTCGACGGCAAGATGATCCGCGGAACGCGGGAACTGCTGTTCGCCGTGCTACGCGATATCGTGTTCACGCGCAACGAGATTTACGACGGCGGTCGCTTCGACCTCGACACGGGCAATGGCGTCACCAACGCCGTGTTCCACATCGTTCGCAATGCGCGCCTCCTGACCGTGCCGGCCGATGTCGACCTGGTCGTCTGTTGGGGCGGTCACGCGATCAGCCGCCACGAGTACGATTATTCGAAGCGCGTGGGCTACGAGCTGGGACTCAGGGGGCTCAACGTCGGCACGGGATGCGGGCCGGGCGCGATGAAGGGGCCCATGAAAGGCGCCACGATCGGACACGCCAAGCAACGTATCCGCGGCGGCCGCTACATAGGCATCACGGAACCCGGCATCATTGCGGCCGAGTCCCCGAACCCGATCGTCAATTCGCTCGTGATCATGCCCGACATGGAAAAGCGACTCGAGGCCTTCGCCCGCCTCGGGCACGGCATCGTCGTATTTCCGGGCGGAGTCGGCACGGCTGAGGAAATACTCTACCTGCTGGGCGTGCTGCTGCATCCCGACAACGAAGGCCAGCCGCTGCCGCTCATCATGACCGGGCCCGAAAGCTCCGCCGAATACTTCCGCAAAATCGACGACTTCGTCGCCGCAACTTTGGGCGACGCAGCACGTGAACGCTACGAGATCATCATCGACGACCCGCGCAAGGTTGCGCAGCGCATGCTCGTGGGTCTCGACGACGTTCTCGCATTTCGCAAGAAGCATGGCGACGCGTTCTACTTCAACTGGCGCCTGACGGTTGCGCCTGAATTCCAGCGACCCTTTGTCGCGACGCACGAATCGATGGCCGGTCTCGACCTCAGCGAGGACCTGCCCACCCATGTTCTTGCCGCTAGCCTGAGAAGAGCGTTCTCAGGAATCGTTTCGGGCAACGTACGCGAAGACACGGCCGCGTTGATCGAGCAAAAAGGTCCGTTCCGCATCGACGGGTCGCGGCGCATCATGGACCTCCTCGACAGCCTGCTGAGTGATTTCGTTGCCCAGAAACGCATGAAGATATCCACCGGCGATTACGAGCCGTGCTACGTTATTAAGTAAAACCAAGGGATAACTAACTGAAAAACATATAGAAAATGGCATGACGCATTGTGATGCAGTTCCTGTGATTTGCTGCATAACACATTTAACATTTGTTCAAAGGATTGACAGAGCAGACGCATGCCTGACAGCAAGAACATGACATGGGTTGATAGCTACGGTACGGAAGCCGAGGCCGATCCCAAAGCCGAAGATGCCGCCATTGGTGTCGAGCCGGCCGCGAACGATGCCGACGGCTGGCAGCAATACCGTCGCTGGATTTCCAAAGCGCCCGCACCGCGAGGTCGTCGCGCCGGTATCGACCCGGCGCTGTACACTTGGAAAGGCTACCGTGACTGGTCCGACCAGGTTAAACGTAACTGGGCGAAGGACGTCGAAGAAGACTGAGCTCGACGCCATATTGATGACGAAATTGATGACAAACGCCGACCCTCGGGTCGGCGTTTTTCGTTGCTTCGGTGATGCGCCCGTTGATTGTGACTCGACTCGCCCTTCAATGCGGAACTGCGTCTGGTTTCGGCACATTTCCTGCCATTAGGAGCGGGTTTCGATGACAAGCTGTGATCTGTCTCACGGCTGTAACAAGACCACCGTCCTATAGTCGCTCCTAAGACTCACCAACCTCTTATTCAGAGTATGTCAAATAAGTGCCAAAAATCTGAATCACCCGTCGCGGCATTGAAGAACGAGTCCGCTCGCCAGCGCTGGGAACTGTTTCATCGTGCCATTGCGCACGCAAAAGAATCCAACAATGCCTCACTCACAGAGGCGGACACGCACGGCGGCGAAAGTGACAATGCCGGGCCGTTGCTGTCGATCATAAGGTAGTCAGACCCTTGGAAAGATTCCTGCAATACATGGACGACATAGACGACCTTTACGGCGCGTTCGGCCTGCTCTACGAAAAACTGCGCCGGGTGCTTCTTAAGCTGGCCATCCTGTGTACCGGACTTACCATAGTGGGCGCCGGCATCGTACTGGCGCTCGTGCATCCGCCAATCGCCCTGGCCACGTGTATCGTCCTGTTCGTTACGCTGCTGTATCGCTCCGCCACATCGCCCGCGCGCCCCCCGGTACAATCAGTCTGAAAACTCCCCCTCGCGGGACTTGAAATCAGGAAATCAGCCCCTATCGTGACTGACTTTGGTCATGAGGTAATAGGCGTGCAGTCGAATCGCGAAACTCTGGGTTTCCAGACGGAAGTTCGTCAGCTCCTGCAGCTGATGATTCACTCCTTGTACAGCAACAAGGAAATATTCCTGCGTGAGCTGATTTCCAATGCATCGGACGCGGCCGACAAGCTGCGCTTCGAATCGCTGGCCAGCCCCGAACTGCTGGGCGAAGATACCGAGCTCGGAATTCGTATCGAAATCGACAAGGACAAGCTCTCGGTCATCGACAATGGCATCGGCATGTCGCGCGACGAGCTGATCGACAACCTGGGTACGATCGCCCGATCGGGCACGGCGGAATTTCTCAGTCAGATGACCGGCGACGAGCAGCACGACGCGAAGCTCATCGGCCAGTTCGGGGTGGGCTTCTATTCGAGTTTCATCGTCGCCGACAAGGTTACGGTCGAGAGTCGCCGCGCCGGATTGCCGGCCGACGAGGCCGTGCGCTGGGAATCCGACGGCCAGGGAAAATTCTCGGTCGAGAGCGTCGAGCGCGAGGAGCGTGGCACCCGCGTTACGTTGCATCTCAAGAAAGACGAAAAGGAATTCGGGGAAGCGTTTCGCATCGAGTCACTGATACGAAAGTACTCCGATCACATCGGCTTCCCGGTTTCCCTGCTCGAAGTCGGTGCCGACGATGCCGAAACTCGCGTCATCAATTCGGCCACGGCGCTATGGACGCGTTCACGCAGCGAGGTCACGGAAGAAGAGTACAAGGAGTTCTACAAGTACCTGTCGCATGACTTCGCGGACCCGCTGGCGTGGAGCCACAATCGTGTCGAGGGCAAGCGCGAATACACGAGCCTTCTCTACATTCCCGCGACGGCGCCATTCGACCTCTGGAATCGCGAGGCGCCGAGAGGCCTCAAGCTCTATGTGCAGCGAGTCTTCATCATGGACGACGCCGAGCAGTTTCTGCCGCTGTACCTGCGTTTCGTGAAAGGTGTCGTCGACTCGTCCGACCTGCCCCTGAACGTATCGCGTGAGCTACTGCAACAGAACCCCGACCTTGCGGCCATGCGCAGTGCGCTGACCCGTCGCGTGCTCGACATGCTCGGCAAGATGGCAGGCACCGCGGACTACGAGAAGGTCTGGCGGGAATTCGGGCAGGTCCTCAAGGAAGGACTGGTGGAAGACCACGCCAACAAGGACAAGCTCGCCAGGCTGCTGCGCTTCGCCAGCACCCACAATGGCAACGACAATCAGGACCAGTCACTCGAAGACTACGTCGGTCGCGCGCCAGCCGAGCAGGACAAGATCTATTACATTGTCGCCGAGAATTATGCGACGGCGGTCGCGAGCCCGCATCTCGAGCAGCTGCGTGAGCGCGGTATCGAGGTCATGTTGCTGACTGATCGCATCGATCCGTGGGTCGTGGAGAGTCTCGGCGAATTCGACGGCAAGAAGCTGGTCGACGTGGCCCGTTCGGGCCTCGATCTGCCCGATGAGGAAGCGGCGAGCGACAAGGCAGACGATGAGCACAAGTCATTGCTCGGGAAGATCCAGGCCGTTCTGAGCGAGCGCGTTGCGGCGGTCAATGTCAGCAAGCGATTGGTCGAATCGCCGGCCTGCGTCGTTGCGGCCGACGACGATATCAATCCTCAGGTCAGGCGCATGCTCGAAGCCAGCGGACAGAGCATTCCCGAGTCCAAACCGATTCTCGAGATCAATACCGGGCATCCGCTGGTCGACCGGCTGTCAGCGGAGGGTGATGACGAGCGCTTTGAGGATCTTTCCCACATTGTTCTGGATCACGCGCTGCTGGCCGAGGGCACGCAGCTCGATGATCCGGCGGCCTACGTGCGACGCATGAACAAGGTCCTCGTAGACACCGGAGAAACGCATGAATAAGGAACGACCGGACGAGGAATTGCGCGACAAACTCAGTGACGAGCAATTCCAGGTTACGCAGAACGCGGCCACCGAGAGGCCCTTCACGGGCAAATATGTCGACCACAAGGCCGACGGCACCTACTGCTGTGTCTGCTGCGACGCGCCGCTGTTCAGCTCCGGACAAAAGTACGATTCGGGCTCGGGTTGGCCAAGTTTCTGGCTGCCGCTGGCAGGCGACGCCGTGCGCAGCATCAGGGATATGAGCCACGGCATGGTGCGCACCGAGGTAGTGTGCAACAACTGTGATGCGCACCTGGGGCATGTGTTCGAAGATGGCCCGCAACCAACAGGTCTGCGATACTGCATCAACTCGGCATCACTCGACTTTGAGGACTCGGATCAATGACATCGCGCTACCTGGCCACCTGTGCCTTACTGATTCTGGCTGGCTGCGGCCAGGAAACGGCGACGGACACGAACGCCGCGTCCGATGCGGTCGCTTGTCCCCAGGCGAACGCGGATGGCGTCGTCGAAATTGCGCCGGGCCTGACTGCAACGATCACCCGCAAAGGCTACGGACGCGCGGCGGTTGCGGGCGACTACGCTGACGTCCACACGACGCTCTGGCTCTACGATGAGAACGCCGAAGGCGGTCGGGGTACCGAGATCTGGGCGTCGGGCGGCCAGCAACCCTTCCAGTTCCAGCTGGATGCCGGGCAGGTGATCGAGGGTTGGGACCTCGGCGTGGCATGCATGCTCATCGGCGAGACGCGTGAACTCAAGATCGCACCGGAGCTTGGTTACGGCGCGCGTGGCAAGCCGCCGGTTCCACCCAATGCGACACTGCTGTTCGAGATCGAGCTCGTCAGGCTGGAGAATTCCTCGGGGGCTGATTCCGAGTAATCAGGCGCTCCTGTCGCGCTCCAGGAGTTCGCGTGCCTGCCCGATCCAGTCCTCACGGTAGATGCGACTGTGGAATCCCTTCAGGCGCTGCGCGACGCGATCGATGTCGTACTCGCTCATATCCGCTATTTGTTCGAAGCGGAAAATACCGAGTTCGTTGAGCGTCTTCTCTATGGCAGGTCCGACCCCTTTGATCTTCTTGAGATTGTCTTTCGTCCCATCGGGCGTTTCTTCGGCCGATTCGACGATCTCCTCCTCGGCGTCGTCGATGGGATCGTTGGAGGCGTCGCGGCCGTCCGTCAGCGCGTCCGGGTCATGCACGGGTTCGATGCGCGTTTCGGCGTGTTCCTCGTCCTGCTCCTGTTCGAACTGCCTGATGCGTTCTTGCGCTGCGGCGAGTTCGGCCTCGAGCCTGGTGGCTTCTTCGTCCCTGACGCGATAGCGCTCGATGAGCGGCGGCAACCTGTCTTGCCAGTTATCGAGCTCGCGACTGAGTTGAAAAATCTTGTCGTCTTTCTCTCTGAGGAGGCCCTCATCGTTGCCGCGGGACTCCAGGTCGGTCTGTAGCTTGTCGCGCTGCGTGACCGCGACCTCCAGGTTGCTGCGAATATCCTTGATCTCCCGCTGCAGCTCGTCGCGGCGCGCGAAGGCGTCCTGGACAACGGTCGATAACTCCTTGGCGCGGTTCTTGGCATCGCGGTTCGATGCCTGGAACTGGCTGACCTGGTCCATGAGGTTCTTGTTCTGGCTGACCAGCCGTTCGTGCTCCTTGCGTTGCGCGTCGAGCTGCTCCTGCCAACCGGCGTTGACGGCGGCTTTCTCATGTTGCGAACGATTGCCTCGAATTACCCAGCCGAGAACGATGCCGACAAGCGTTGCAGCCACGAGGAGGGCGATATGTACGACCGTAATCTCAGGCATTCGCGACTTCCGAGGTGGCAGCCGAATACGCGCTCATCATGTCGAGGTACTGCATTTCGAGGTCCATACTGGACGTCATGGCATCACCGGTAGTCGTGTCACGGCCCTTCCAACGACCGTAACTATCACATAAGGTCATAATTTTACAGTAATAACCGAGCGGCAGGCCACCCGCATGGGGTCGTCGCGGAGAAGCAAATGGCGAAAGCGCCGAACTCAGAGCGCCTGTTTATCGACGGTCCCGTGGGTCGACTGGAGTCCGTTCTGGAGTGGCCCGCCGAGGGTGAGATCGCCGCTATCGTCGTCGTCTGCCATCCTCATCCGCAGCACGGCGGCACCATGCACAACAAGGTTGCCCATACGCTGGCACGTTCATTCACGCAGATGGACTTCGCAACACTGAGGTTCAATTTTCGCGGCACCGAACAAAGCGAAGGACACTTCGATGAGGGGGTGGGTGAGCTGCAGGATGCGCTTGCGGCCATTGACTGGCTCGTGGAACGCTTGCCAGGTTATCCCTTGTGGCTTGCCGGGTTCTCGTTCGGGGCCGCCATTGCTGTCCGCGCTGCCGTCGAGCGCGAGGTCGATGGCTTGATCAGCGTTGCACCGGCCGTTTCGCGGTTTGCTTCCGGGCTCGACACGCAGCCCTTGTGTGCATGGCTCGTCCTGCAGGGCGACGAAGATGAACTTGTCAGCGTCGAGGAAACGATCGACTGGCTGAACGGACTGGAACCGGGCCCCGAGTTGCAGGTTCTCGATGGTGCCGAACACTTCTTCCATGGACGCCTGGTCGATCTGCGCAAGGCGGTCGTTTCGTTCGTGCAACAAGCGCAGGATGAAATAGCATAAAAAAAGCCGGGCAAGCCCGGCTTTTTCGATCGCAAAGGCGCGATTCAGACCATGTCTTTCAGGCCTTTCAAAGCCGAAACCTTGACGACCTTGGTCGCTGGCTTCGCTTTGAACATCATCTCTTCGCCCGTGAACGGGTTGACACCCTTACGAGCTTTACGCGCCGGCTTCTTGACGACCCGCATCTTCAAGAGACCGGGAACTGTAAACATGCCGGGGGCGCCGCGACCACCAAGGTTCTTCTTGATCTGGCCGTTGAGTGACTCGAATACGGCTGCAACGTCCTTGCGTGTGAGACCCGTGTCGTCAACGATCTTTGCGTAGATCTCGGACTTGGTCGGTGGCTTTTTGGTGTTTGTTGCCATGAAAAACTGACTCCTGAAAAAAGAAAAACGAGCGCAAGCTCGCGGCGATAAACGGGGCTGGCCCGTGTCAAATGCAGCGCGACGATAACACAAGTTTCAGAGGTACGTAAGCGCAAAAAGGCCTTTTTATAAAGCTTTTTTCAAGGATCTTTGTGCGCCTGCAAGAACGGGCGCCGAAGCGCCCGTCGTGCAGTTTCAATGGCGGCGTTTCAGTCCGTGTAGAACTGTCGTTGAAAGCGGATGACGTCGGATGGCAGTTCCGCGCCTTCGGGTTTGACCGTGATCTCGAAGATCAGCGTTTCACGATTCGCAACCTTGGTTTCACCAATGTAATAGATCGCGTCCTGTTCATCGATCTGCCGCATCTCGACGTTCTTCAGTTGCTGCGTGAGGTTGCGCGTCTTGACGGTCACATCGGCCGTTACCGACGTTCTATCGGATTTTCTGATGATCGAGACGTTGAGCATGGCACGTTCGGGGCTGCGCTGGATCTGGTAAGCGCGGGCAACTTCTCGCGGCAACTGGTCGGTCGTCTGTGCGCTGAAATGCACGACGTGATCGCCGATATCGGCCGAACTGGCCTCGGCTGGCTGCGCTTCAGGCACGTCCGCCGAATCGCCGGGACCGCCACACGCCGCTACCAGCGCAAGAAACATCATGGAAATCAGCGTTTTGCTTATAGTCATGAGAGCTGCCCCCTGTTTTCTTTCACTATAAACCATTCGCGGGCGGTCGCGAAACGTTCAGAGTGGTCCTGTGACGAGAAATTGCCTGTTGCAATGAGCCGACCCGGCGACAACAACTCTCTGACGCTAGATCCCTAACGGCTTGAACCCGTTGACGATGATGGTCGCCGCAAGCAGCAGGATGATCGCGAAGATCGGAGAGATGTCGAAACCGCCCATCGGCGGGAGCAAACGCCGGAAAGGCCGCAATACGGGCTCCGTGAGCGTCGTGATAATGGCGGTTGCGGGGTTGTAGGTGCCCTGTGCGATCCAGCTCAGGATGATGCGAATGAAGATCGCGTAAACGAACAGGTTAATCGATAACACAACGAGCTTGACGATCGCCGTCAGGGTGATCGGCGCGATGCCGGCCGTCTGACCGATGACGAGCAGCATAAGCAGCACCGCGATGTACTGGATGATGAAAGCGACCAGGATCGTCGCCGTATCAAGCCGTCCAATCGGTGGCACGATGCGCCGGACCGGGATGACGAGCGGCGATGTCAGGCGCAGGATTCCCTGTGCGAGCGGGTTGCGAAAATCGGCCTGCAGCCACGGCAGCCAGAAACGTAACAACAACACGAGCAGGTACAGGCTCGTCAGCGCGTTGATCACGAATACGATGGCAGTTGCGACGTTTGCTGGCATTGATCAGTCCTGGTGGTGCGCCTGGTCGGCGAGGTCGACCGCGCGGTCACGCGCGGCGGTAACGGCAGCGCTGAAGATATCACGGAAATTCGTGTCGTCGAGGTAGTCGAAAGCGGCGGCCGTCGTGCCGCCCGGCGACCGCACCCTTGCGATCAACGTATCCATGCTCTCGCCGGACTGTTCCGCCATCTCGCCAGCCCCGCGGGCGGTCTCGAGCACGAGTGCAAGGGCCGAGTCGTGATCGAGCCCCATGTCCTCGGCAACTTTTACGAGCATGTCGACAAGCAGGTAAAAATATGCCGGTCCCGTTCCGGAGACGGCCGTCACCGTGTCGATGTCGGCTTCGGTCGGCACCGTGATAACCGGCCCCGTTGTCGAGATGATATTGCTGGCGGCACGGCGCTGTTTCTTGCTGGTCCTGTCGTTCGCGTACATCCCCGAGATGCCGAGCCGCAACAGTGCCGCCTGGTTCGGCATCACGCGCACGACAGAGAGTTCTCCACCCAGCCATCTTTCGATATCGCCACTGCGCACGCCTGCGGCAATCGAAATGACCATCGGCTTGTTCTTTTGCACGGCCGTCGCCAGTGGCTTGCATACCTCGGAGAGAATCTGTGGTTTTACGGCGAGCAGGACGCACTCGGCTTCGCGAACGACGTCCTCGTTGTTTTCGCGGATAACCGTTCCCGGGAATTCGCTCGCGAGGCTGTCGCGATGTTCCCGCAACGGCTCCGAGATCAGGATATGCCGGGCCTCGTAACCGGCAGCCAGCATGCCGCCGACCAATGCCCGGGCCATGTTACCGCCGCCGACAAAAGCCACTTTTCCGTAATCCATCGTTTCTTCCCGTTGTCAGGTTCGTTCGCCGAAAAGCGCGGTGCCAATGCGCACGATCGTTGCGCCTTCGAAAATCGCGGCGCGGAAATCATCGCTCATGCCCATGGAGAGCGTGTCCATCGTAATGCCGCTTCGCCCCAGTGCTTCGGCGAGTTCGCGGAGCTTTGCGAACGGTTCTCGCTGTGCTTCGAAATCCTGCCGAATGGCCGGCAGGCACATGAGCCCGCGCAGTCGCAGATTCGGCAATTCGGAGCAGGCTGCCGCAAGCTCGGGTAACGCGTCAACACTGACACCGGACTTGCTTTCCTCTTCGTCCACGTTGACCTGCAGACAGACGTTCAGAGGGGGGTGCTCCGGGGGGCGCTGGTTCGAAAGCCGCGTCGCTATTTTCAGTTTGTCGATTGTGTGGACCCAGTCAAAGTTTTCCGCGACGGCACGTGTTTTATTGCTTTGAAGGTGGCCGATGAAGTGCCAGGTCAGGCCCTCCGCGGCCGTCGCCTGGATCTTCTCGAGGCCTTCCTGCACGAAATTCTCGCCAAAGTTGCGCTGCCCGGCCGCCGCCGCCGCGAGAATCTTGTCCAGGGGCTGCTTTTTGCTAACGGCGAGCAAATTGACGGTATCGGGGTCGCGACCGGCTTCGCGCGCCGTAACCGCCAGCAAATCGCTGATTAACGCCAAGTTTTTCGTGACTCTAATCACGTTTTGGTCCGGGTGCTTCGCTATACTAGGCTCAATTCGTTCCGGGTTATG
>Ga0209456_10000221_pt1 | contig 32059 bp, 25 predicted proteins | sample COG_11_FD_184755 | JGI IMG/M metagenome (GOLD analysis project Ga0209456, IMG submission 184755) | Pelagic marine sediment microbial communities from the LTER site Helgoland, North Sea, for post-phytoplankton bloom and carbon turnover... | ecosystem: Environmental > Aquatic > Marine > Neritic...
GTGACTGGCACCCCTTATCAGGCTGCTTCTTCTTCCGGTTCCCCGTTATCGAGCGCAACATGCGTCTTCTCACCCGAGAGGCGCGCGACAATCGTGGCGCAGCATGCGTCGCCCCAGACGTTGATACTCGTACGACACATGTCGAGAATCCTGTCGAAGACCATGAGCACGCCAATTGCCTCGATCGGCAGACCAATTGCGCCCAGAATAATCGCGATCGCGACCAGCGATGCTGATGGCACGCCCGCGACGCCAATCGACGTCAGCAGTGCAATCACCACAACGGCAAACTGCTGGCCGAAACTCAGATCCAGACCGTAGGCCTGAGCGAGGAATATCGCAGCCGCACACTCGTAGAGGGCGGTTCCATTCATGTTCACCGTTGCGCCCAACGGCAGGACAAAACTGGACACCTTGTTGGACACGCCAATGTTGTCCTCGACGCTGTCCATCGTGATCGGCAGCGTGGCCGACGACGACGCGGTCGAGAAAGCTGTCAACATCGCAGGGGATGCGCCCGCCATCGTCTTGTAGGGCTTCACCTTGCCAATAAATCGCAGCATCACCGGGAGCGTCATGAAAGCGTGTACCAGGAGCGCAACGAACACACAGAAAGCGAAGATTGCGAGCGGTTTTGCGGCTGAGAATCCAGCCGTCGCCATGACTTCCGCAACCAGTCCGAATACACCAATCGGCGCGAACTTCATGATGAACTCCGTCATGCTCATCATGACGTGGAACACCCCGTTCCAGAAATTGAACAACGGCTCGGCGTACTGGTGCGCGAGATGCGTCATGAAATAGCCAAACAGGATCGCGAAGAAGATCATGCCGAGCATCTGCCCTTCCGCCGCAGCCTTGACGATATTCGCCGGCACCATGCGTTTGAATACTTCCGCGACGTCGCCGACGCCCTTGCCTTCAACCGCGGCCGAGATGTCGGTTGTGTCGGCCTCAAGTGCGAGGATTTCTCCGGCGGGTTGTCCGTCAGAGATTCCTGGCTGCACCGCGTTGATGATGATCAAACCGACTAGAATTGCCGCCAGCGTAGTCGTTGCGTAAAAGAGAAGCGTCTTGCCGCCGAGCGAGCCGAGATTTCCTCCAGTCCCGATCCCGGCTACGCCGACAATGATCGACGACGTGATCAGCGGCACGATGATCATCTTCAACGCGTTCAGGAATATCGAGCCGATGTAGTCGAAGATCGCAACGAACGACACGCCAAAGATATTCGGGGCAAAGTCGTCGGTTGTACCGGACTTCACAAGTGAACCAACGATAACCGCCAATCCAATAGCGATGAGAATCTGCCAGTGCAGAGCCAGTTTGCGCATAACCCCCCCGGACTGCGGCGGGGCCGCAGCGGATGTTCTTATTAGCGGATCAGCTTACTAGAGCAGGTCCTGCCCGGCCAGTACATCGTCGTTGATGATGACCTCGGCGTCCTCGCGCAAGGCCTGCACGAATGCGATGAAATCGCCGACGCCAGCCTGGTCCGTCAGCTGTGCCTTGCCGGCATCGCGCTGCTCGACGGGCAGGGCTTCCGGGGATCCGGGCACGACCGCTTCGAGGCTGTACACGACGTATCCACCCACGCCATTGCGAGTACTGCCCGTTGTCGGCGCATCCTGCGCGGGCTTCAGAGCTGTGAACACCGCAACGGAGACAAACTGATCCGCGTCCGGTGCACTGCGGGCCATGATCGAAGGCTCTTCCGCCGTTGCGCCGATCGCCTCGGCCGCGGCCGTGAACTCTGTACCCTCGTCCAGCATCGCGATCATCTGGTCGGCTTTCCCCGCCATGATTTCTTCTGCCTGCTGCGCTTCGAGCGATGCCCTGACCACGTCACGCACATCTTCGAGCGGTTGGCGGGTCGCCGGGTAGTGATTGGTCACCGCGAAAACGGCCGAGCGATCGGCGTTGATCTCGACGATCTCCGACAGCTGCTCGCCCGAGAGGACTATCTCGTCAAACACGGCATCGATAACCTCCTGCTCGCCGCCGAAGGGCTCGCCGCCCTGTCGCGTGAAACCGGCTACAGACAGGATCTCAACATCAACGGCTGCTGACAGTGCGCCCAGTTCGGTCGCGTCAAATAACGCGTCAGATAAGCTGCGCTCGAGATCACGGAAGAGGCTCTCGGCCTGCTGTTCCTGCAACTCGGTCGTCAACTCGCCGCGTACCTGCTCCAGCGGCAACGGGCCCGGCTCGATGATCGAATCGAGACGCACGACATGGAAACCGAACTCGGTCCGGATCGGCCCCTGCACGTCACTTTCGAGCATCGAGAAGACGGCACTGTCGAGGCCGTCCATCATCTGACTGCGGGTCATCGCACCCAGGTCGCCACCACGCTCTGCTGTGAACGTGTCCGCGGAAAATTCGCGGGCGAGATCTTCGAACGACTCCCCGGCATTGATACGCGCCAGCAGATCGTTAGCTTGCGCTTCTGCGGCTGCTTCGTCGTATTCGGCAAGAATCAGAATATGGCTGGACTGGCGTTGCTCATCCTGCGTGTAGCGGTCCTTGTTGTATTCGTAGTAGTCGAGGAGCTCCTCCTCGCTCACGCTAACGCTTTCTATAACCTGGCTGCGCTGGATCTCGACATACTCAATGTCGGCGGACTCCGGTAACTGGAACATCGTCGGGTTGTCGTTGTAGAACGCGTCGATCATCTCGTCCGTTACTGCCGTTTCGGATGCGACGATTACCGGATCAATCGTTGCCAGTCTGACGATGCGCTGCTCGCCGGCGAGATTGAGATAACGGCGAAATGCGGCAGGCGACATGATCGCCGATCCGCGAATACCGTATTGCAGCTGGCTGCGGCGCAGCGTAACGCGTTGCGCACGTTCAAAATCGGTCGGCTCGTAGCCGTTGGTTGCGAGCAAATCGAGATAGGTATCCATGTCGAATTTGCCATCGACCTGGAACTCCGGCGTGCCCTGAATTAATGCCGTTAGCTGAGAATCGCTAATCTGGTAGCCCGCCTCATCGATGTAGTTATCGATCACGCGCTGCTGGATAAGCTGCTCGAGAATGCTGGCACGAACCTGCCCGCGGATTTCCGGGCTCGCCTGGGCGAGCTGCGGATTCTGCTGAATCTGGTCCCGGTACGCGTTCTCAAACTGGGCGATACCGATATCGATGTCGTCGACTTTCGCAGCGTAGTTATTCCCTATAAAGACGAAGTTGGCGCCGCCAACGAATACGAATGTGACACCAATGACAGCCAGGATCGTGATCGCGATCCAGCCCGTAAATTTCTCGCGGAGATTTTGCAGCATGATTATCTAACCGTAGGAGCGGCCACTGGCCGCGATTGAATCAAGGCGGGGGATTCTAGCCGAGGCGGCAATTGAGTGAAAGTAAATTGGGGTCAGTTACCTAACCCTTCAGAAGGTAAATTGGGGTCAGTTACCTAACTCTGCAATTGCCAGCCTTCTAGCCGCATTTCCGAGTTAGGTAACTGACCCCAATTTAGATTAGGTAACTGACCCCAATTTCGGGTCAAAAAAAGCCCCGGGTCGGGTGACCCAGGGCTTTCTTTGATTCATGGCGGAGCGGACGGGACTCGAACCCGCGACCCCCGGCGTGACAGGCCGGTATTCTAACCAACTGAACTACCGCTCCGAATCTGGTGGGTGCTGACGGGATCGAACCGCCGACCCTCGCCTTGTAAGGGCGATGCTCTACCAGCTGAGCTAAGCACCCCGCTGTGGGAGGGGCCTAAGGCCCTGATTTCACGGCCGAAGCCGCTCCCACAAACGCAATCGGAGCCTGTCCCGGCTCCGAAGCGGGCGCTAGTTTACGGCATCCTTCAGGCCTTTACCAGCCTTAAATCCAGGAACATTACTTGCCGGAATCTGGATCGTTTCGCCGGTGCGGGGATTGCGACCAGCACGTGCTGCGCGAGCCTTCACCGAGAAGGTTCCGAAGCCCACGAGGGAAACCGAACCGCCATTAGAGAGCGTGCCCTGGATGCTATCGAGTACTGCATCTACGGCTTTCGTTGCATCAGCGCGTGACAAACCAGCACTACCTGCTACCGCGTCAATAAGTTCACCTTTATTCATGCTTTCACCCTTGCAGATTGATTAAGGAAATTTTTATCAATCCAGCGAGCTGCCCAAAAAGACGCCATCCGCCAGATCACCGCGAGCGTCTCCGTGCTATTACTACCATCGCACGCGGTTGCGACGTTTATACCTACTGGCATATATAGCGTCAAATTCCGCACAACCACGCGGGTTTCAGGTTATTTGCGCCTGCGCCGCCGGGCACCTCTTTTTCGCTCCTCGCAAAGGTAACTGACCCCAATTCGGAGGGCAGAAAATAGCCTTGCGGCATGCCGCAGAAACGGCTCGGCGGGGCCCTCCAAATGGGGTCTATTCAACTGGAGCTTTCCGCACTTTGTTATTGATGTTGCTGAAGATTACGGCAAATCGTGCGTGGTGCCTCGCCCTGCGGCCCGATCAGGCGGGAGCCCGCATGGAACAACGCTCACAGCGCCAAACAGCGTCTCAGCAGCGGTGCCCGGCGCTTGACAGACCTGGCGTGCAGCGCCCGAAACACGGGGTTTCCCGCCGGCCGGCCGGCAGCTCAAAACTGGCGCCGAATGCGCACTATTGCGCGGTTTCTCGCGGGTTCAGGGTCAGTGACTGCGGCGTATATCGGCACCCAGAGATGCCAGTTTTTGCTCGAGTTGCTCGTAACCCCGGTCGAGGTGATAGATGCGATTGACCCTGGTCTCGCCCTCGGCCACGAGGCCGGCGAGCACCAGGCTGGCGCTCGCTCGCAGGTCGGTCGCCATGACCGGCGCACCGCTAAGGCCGCCCGGCGTGCCACGCACGACCGCCACCTGCGTCATCGGCGTGATGTCAGCACCGAGTCGAACCAGTTCCTGCACGTGCATGAAGCGATTCTCGAAGATCCCCTCGGTGATGACGGACGTTCCCTTTGCCTGCGTCATCAGGGCCATGAACTGCGCCTGCAGATCGGTCGGGAATCCACGATAGGGCGACGTCGAAATATCCGCTGCCGTCCAGCCGTCGGACTTGCCCACCGTAATCGCCGTAGCGTCGGTCGTAATGTTGAACCCGCACTCTTGCATCTTGTCGGTGAGTGCCTCGAGATGCTGGGGCACGCAGTCTTCCACGGTCACCTCGCCGCCCGTTATCGCGCCGGCGATCAGGAGGGTGCCCGCCTCGATACGATCGGCAACGATCGTGTGTTTGCCCGGCTGCAATTCGTCGACACCATCGATCGTGATCACGCTCGTACCGGCGCCTTCGATCTTCGCGCCCATCGTTTGCAGGTAGTTCGCGAGATCGACGACCTCGGGCTCCTTCGCGGCGTTCTCTATAACCGTCGTGCCCTTCGCGAGCACCGCTGCCATGAGCGCGTTCTCCGTGCCGCCGACGGTCAGTTTTTCGAACAGGATGCGATCGCCGACCAGGCGTTTTGCCTTCGCGATCACGTAACCGCCGTCGATGTCGATCTCGGCCCCGAGCTTCTGCATCGTGTCGACATGCAGATCAATCGGCCGCGAGCCAATTGCACAGCCACCCGGCAAGCTCACCCGTGCCTCGCCGTAGCGTGCGAGTAATGGCCCCAGGCATAAAATGCTCGCGCGCATCTTGCGCACGAGTTCATACGGCGCGAGCTTCTCGGCCGGCTCCGCGGTCTGCACCGTGACGGTCGTGCCGTTGGTTTCAAACTCGCAGCCGAGGGCTTCGAGCAGCAGGTGCGTCGAATCGATGTCGCGCAGGACCGGCACCCGTTCAAACGTGTGTGTGCCGTCAGCCAGCAGCGCCGAAAACAGCACCGGCAGCGCCGCGTTTTTCGCGCCACTCGCAGACACTCGGCCGCCAAGCGTCGGGCCGCCATTGACAATAATTGAATCCAGCGCAGGTCTCCTTAGTCTGCCGCGTCCACAACCTTACCGGGGTTGAGAATGTTATTAGGGTCAAGCATACGCTTGAGCGAGCGCATCAGTTCGATTTCCGCGTCGGTGCGACTGATGGGCAGGTACGGCCGTTTTTCGAGGCCGATTCCGTGCTCGGCCGAAATCGCTCCCGCGAACGGCTCGAGGCAACTGTACACCGCGCGCTCGACGCTGCGAATCGACGCTTCGTTCCATTCGACCCCGGCGACCGACACATGCACGTTGTTATCGCCAAGGTGACCGAACGCGATGACGTTGGCCTCCGGCAGCACATCGCTGATCGCCGCCTCGACCTGGCTGACGTAGTCGCCAATGTCCGCGCTGCGCAGGCTCACGTCGAAGTTATGCGAACCGCCAATCACGGGCTCGACCTCGTCCCGGATCTGCCAGATCTGCTCGCGTTCCTTCTCTGATTTCGCGAGGACGCCGTCGATGAGCAATTCTCGCTCCACCAGGTCCTCCAGCAGGGCTTCGAAAGCCGCCATGTCATGCTGCTGGTCCGCGCCCATCGTCTCGATAAGCACATACAACGGCGCGCCCGCTTCCAGCGGCGCGGACAGGCGTCCACGTGGCTCGACCGCGAGTTCGTAGAAACTGTTCCACATGACCTCGAACGCGCTCAGCGTACTCGACAGCGTCTTGTTGGCTATTTCCAGGGTCGCCACGACCGCAGCGAAGTTCTCGCAAGCGACCAGCGCGACGTTGTGGCTGCTGGCCGTCGCCCGCAACCGAAACACGAGCCGCGTAATCACGCCGAGCACGCCTTCGCTGCCGATAAACATGTGCTTGAGATCGAAGCCCGAGTTGTTCTTGATGTAGCGATTCAGTGACGAGATCACGGTGCCGTCTGCGAGCACGGCCTCGAGCCCGAGAACCGTATCGCGTGTCATGCCGTAGCGAATGACCTTGTTGCCGCCGGCGTTGTTCGCGACCAGCCCGCCAAGCTGGCAGTTGTTGCGCGCGCCGATGTCGACCGGGAAGAACAGGTCTGCCGCGGTAGCGGCATCCTGCGCCTGTTGTAGCGTCACTCCGGCTTGCGCGGTCAGGACACCGGCGGACGCATCGACATCTTCGATTCGATTCAGGCGCCTTAGCGACAGGACGATATCGTCGGACGTCGTCGCGCAGCCTTGTACGAGGTTGGTCAGGCCGCCGAAGGGAACGATGGTCTGCCCGGCTATATTGCAGCAACGCAGGATGGCGGCAACTTCGTCGGTGGTTTCGGGTTCAACAATGGCGCGCGCGGCGCAGCCCGTGTGTGTGCCCCAGGGGAATTCAATATCGGCAACCGCTGCGCCGGTCAGGACGCGATCCTCCCCGACGATTGCTGTTAGCTCCGCAAGGAGGTCGCCGCTCATGGCTACTCGTAGAGCCGCGGCACGCGCGGCGTGACGCCCGTGAGCAGCTGGTAACCGATCGTGTCCGAGTGAGCCGCCACGTCATTGACCGGGATATTGGGTCCCCAGAGTTCGACCGGGTCGCCGATGGAAGCGCCAGGATGATCGGTCAGGTCCACGGTAATCATATCCATCGATACTGCGCCAACGAGTGGCGCCACCTGGTCACCGACAAGAACCGGCGTGCCGTTCCGGGCATGCCGCGGGTAACCGTCGGCATAGCCGGCGGCGATGGTAGCTATCACTGACGGCCGCTCAGCCGTCCAGCGCCGGCCGTAGCCGACGGACCTGCCCGCCTCCAGTTCCCGGATCGCAATGATCTCCGAGGCGAACGTCATGGCGGGCTGAAGCTCGCGCGTCGCTGCCACGTCGGACGCAAACGGCGAGGTACCAAACAACATGATGCCGGGCCGATTCCAGTCGGCATGCGACTCCGGCCAGGCCAGGATACCGGCGGAGTTCGCGATGCTCAGCGGCAGGTCATACCCTTCCGTGCACTTGCTGAACCTCTCGAGTTGCACCCGCGTGAAGTCATTGTCCGGTTCATCGGCGCAGGCCAGATGCGTACAGATCGCGTGCACTTCGACGTCGCCCGCCTGGAGTCGCCCAACGACATCGCCGAGAGTGTCCGGGTCAATGCCGAGCCGATGCATGCCGGTATCGACCTTGACCCAGGCCGCCGCGCCGGTACCCGGCAGCATGTCGACCTGCGATTCCGCGTGCACCATCAGGACGAGTCCATGCTCGCCGGCCCGCTCGGTCGCCGCGCGCGTGGTTGCGCCTTCCAGTACCAGGAGGTCGATGTTAATGCCGGCCTCGCGCAGTTCCACGGCCTCTTCCACCGTGGCGACGGCGAACGCCAGGACCTGGTCCTCCAGCGCCCGCGCAACCGGGACCAGCCCATGCCCGTAGGCATCGGCCTTGATGACAGGGAGAATCTTACCGCCAGGGACGAGCGTGCAGGCGTACGCGTAGTTTGCGCGTATCGCCCCGAGATCAATATGTGCCGCAGTATTGCGTTGCATCGCGGTTAATGCGGTCGAACGACGTCCTCTGACTTCTTGTCGTCAGCCGGCTTTTCTGCCTTTTCGTCCTTCTTGGCACCCTTCTTGGCACCATCTGGGTGCGGCTGATGAGCGAGCGCATGCTCCATGACCTCATCGAACCACTTGACCGGCACGATGTTGAGCTTGTCCTTGATGTTCTTCGGAATCTCCGCGAGGTCCTTCTCGTTCTCCTCGGGGATCAGGACTTTCGAGATGCCGCCGCGATGCGCCGCCAGCAACTTCTCCTTGAGGCCGCCGATTGGCAGGACTTCACCGCGCAGCGTGATCTCGCCCGTCATGGCAACATCGCCCTTCACGGGAATATCCGTCAGCGCCGATACCAGTGCCGTGCACATGCCGACACCTGCAGACGGACCGTCTTTCGGCGTGGCGCCTTCGGGCACGTGCACGTGCACGTCGAGCTTCTGGTGGAAATCTTCGTCGATGCCCAGGACGCCGGCGCGGCTGCGCACAACCGTCATCGCGGCCTGGATCGACTCGGTCATGACTTCGCCGAGTTGACCCGTATGCGTGAGCTTGCCTTTGCCCGGCACGGTCGCGGCTTCGATCGTCAGCAATTCGCCACCGACCTCGGTCCAGGCGAGGCCCGTAACCTGCCCGACCTGATCGTTGTCTTCGGCCTTGCCGAAGCGGAAACGACGCACGCCGAGGTACTTCTCCATGCTCTTCGGCGTGACCAGGACACGGGTATCGCGCGGCTTCAAAAGCAGCGACTTCACGACCTTGCGACAGATCTTCGAAATCTCGCGTTCGAGGTTACGCACACCCGACTCACGCGTGTAGTGCTGGATAATGTCCCGCACAGCGCCTTCCGTGATCTTAAGCTCTTTTTCCTTGAGCCCGTTTTCCTTGAGCTGCTTCGGTACGAGGTAGCGCAACGCGATGTTGGTCTTCTCGTCCTCGGTGTAACCCGGGATGCGAATGACTTCCATGCGATCGAGCAGTGGTGCTGGAATATTCAGGCTATTCGCCGTGCAGACGAACATCGTGTCCGACAGGTCGAAGTCCACTTCGAGATAATGGTCGGCGAACGTAGAATTCTGTTCCGGATCAAGCACTTCGAGAAGCGCGGACGACGGGTCGCCACGGAAATCCATGGCCATCTTGTCGATCTCGTCGAGCAGGAACAGCGGATTGCGTACGCCCGTCTTCGAGAGGTTCTGGATGATCTTGCCCGGCATCGAGCCGATGTAGGTCCGGCGATGGCCGCGAATCTCGGCTTCGTCGCGCACGCCGCCCAGCGACATACGCACGAACTTGCGATTCGTGGCGCGGGCGATGCTCTGGCCCAGTGACGTCTTACCGACACCTGGTGGTCCGACGAGGCACAGGATCGGCCCTTTGAGTTTTTTCACGCGCTGCTGCACCGCGAGGTACTCGAGGATGCGTTCCTTGACCTTCTCGAGGCCGTAGTGATCCGCCTCGAGGACGTCCTCGGCTTTTTTGAGGTCTTTGTAAACCTTGCTGCGCTTCTTCCACGGCGCCTTGACGAGCCAGTCCACATAGTTGCGAACCACGGTAGCCTCGGCCGACATCGGCGACATGAGTTTGAGTTTGTTGAGCTCAGAGACGGCCTTTTCCTTGGCCTCCTTCGGCATGCCGGCTTCTTCGATCTTCTTCTCGAGATCCGCCAGCTCATTGGGCGCGTCTTCCATCTCGCCGAGTTCTTTCTGAATGGCCTTCATCTGCTCATTCAGGTAGTACTCGCGCTGGCTCTTCTCCATCTGCTGCTTGACGCGGCCGCGAATCCGCTTCTCGATCTGCAGCACGTCGATCTCGCCCTCGATGATACCCAGCACCTGTTCGAGACGGCTCTTGATGTCCTGGATTTCGAGGATCTTCTGTTTCTCGGAAAGCTTGAGCGCCATGTGCGCGGCAACCGTGTCGGCCAGGCGGCCCGGCTCATCGATACCCGACAACGAGGTCAGCACCTCGGGCGGCACCTTCTTGTTGAGCTTCACGTACTGCTCGAACTGCGTGATGATCGAACGCACGAGGACGTCGATCTCCCGCTCGTCGTGACGATCTTCGTCTTTGAGCTCGGTGATTTCGGCCGAGAAATGATCCTCGACGTTGAAGCGATCGATCAGCGCGCGTTCGCCGCCCTCGACCAGCACCTTGACCGTGCCGTCCGGCAGCTTGAGTAGCTGCAGGATCGTTGCCAGCGTACCAACTTCATACAAATCCGCAGGTTGTGGATCATCGAGGTCCGCTGCTTTCTGCGCTACGAGCAGGATGCGCTTGCCCGCGTCCATCGACTTGTTGAGCGCCACGATAGACCGCTCACGCCCGACAAACAGCGGGATGACCATGTGCGGGTACACGACAACATCCCGTAGCGGAAGTACGGGAACGCCGGACGAGTCGTCGATGACCGAGTCGTCGTCGATCGCGGAAATCAAATCTTTTTCAGACATGCTGCCTCGCTAGGCGCCGTCAGACCCGGTGGGTCGTTGCGGCTGCTCGATGTTAACGGTCGGCGTTTCGTCCGACTCGTAGATTACATAGGGTTTGGTCTCGCCGATTACGACGGCCTCATCTACGACAACCTTCTTCGCACTTGACGAAGATGGGAGGTCATACATGGTATCGAGCAATACATTTTCAAGTATGGTGCGCAATCCGCGGGCGCCCGTCTTGCGTTCCATGGCCTTCTTGGCCACGGCACGGAGTGCATCGTCCCGGAATTCCAGGTCGACGCCTTCCATTTCGAAGAGCTTGCGGTACTGCTTGGTGAGGGCATTCTTGGGTTCGAGCAGGATCTGCACGAGCGCGTCTTCGTCCAGTTCCTCGAGCGTTGCGACAACCGGCAGGCGGCCGACGAATTCGGGGATCAGGCCAAAGCGAATCAGGTCTTCAGGCTCGACGTCATGGAGAAGTTCGCCGATGCTCTGCTCATCTTCGTCCGTCTTGACCTCGGCCACAAAGCCAATGCCGCTCTTGGTCGAGCGGTCCTGGATGATCTTCTCAAGGCCCGCGAACGCGCCGCCGCAGACGAACAGGATATTGCCGGTGTCCACCTGCAGGAACTCCTGCTGCGGATGCTTGCGGCCACCCTGGGGCGGAACCGAGGCGATCGTGCCTTCGATCAGTTTCAGCAATGCCTGCTGCACGCCTTCGCCCGAGACATCGCGGGTGATTGACGGGTTGTCTGACTTGCGGGAGATCTTGTCGATCTCATCGATGTAGACGATACCCGTCTGCGCCTTGTCGACGTCGTAGTCGCACTTCTGCAGCAGCTTCTGGATGATGTTTTCGACATCCTCACCGACGTAACCGGCTTCGGTCAGCGTCGTGGCGTCGGCAATCGTGAACGGCACATTGAGCAGGCGCGCCAGCGTCTCGGCCAGCAGCGTCTTGCCGCAGCCGGTCGGGCCGATCAGCAGGATGTTCGATTTGGCGAGCTCGATTTCGTCCTTGGAGCGTTCGTCCAGGCGATCGTTGAGCCGCTTGTAATGGTTGTAGACAGCGACCGAGAGAACCTTCTTCGCCCGCGACTGGCCAATGACGTACTCATCGAGTACTTCATTGATTTCCATGGGTTTTGGCAGCTTGTCCTGACCGGTGTCGCCGGTGTCCTCGAGCTCCTCGCGGATGATGTCATTACAGAGCTCGACGCATTCGTCACAGATAAAGACAGACGGGCCCGCAATCAGCTTGCGAACTTCGTGTTGGGATTTGCCGCAAAAAGAACAGTAAAGGAGTTTTCCGTCCTCGCTCTTACCGCGGTTTTCATCGCTCATTCGGGCGCGCCTTTGTGGCCTAAAAAAATCAGTCATTTACGACTATGGGCCGTAGTTTACATGGGCGGTAACGAGGTGCAAAGGACTGCGTCCAGACTATCGCCTATGCGATTATAACTATTTGATATAAAAGGAACTATTCGACGCGCTGCTGCAGGCGCCCGGAATATGGCGAATAGACATAGGCAGTTGCTCGTATGGTCCCCGTGCCGCCAACTGTCAGAATACCGGGCAACACACCAACTCACCCAGGGAAAATCTTGTGAAATCAATCCTTTCAGGGCTTGCCGTTCTATTGACTGCCGGCCTGCTAGCACTTTCAACCGGCTGCACGGAATCGGCACAGCAATCCGCCGCCGAGAACCCTGCCCTGACAGAACCGGTACCCGCCGGAATGCTCCGCGGCACGGTTCTGGAAACGATGGATTCGGGTGGCTACACCTACGTGGCGATCGAGACGGATCAGGAACCTGTCTGGGCTGCCGGGCCGCTGACGAGTGTCAAGGTCGGTGACGTAGTACTCCTTCCCGAGGGAATGCTTATGAACCAGTTCACGAGCAAGACTCTCAACCGGGTTTTCGACAGACTCTATTTCGTGAGCGCCATTACGAACCTGACGACACCCCCGACGGCCGGGGCCAGCATACCTCCAGTGAGCAAGCCCGCCGTCAACGATGCTGCCGACGTCCGCGTCGCTGAACTCGAGGCCGGCGAGAATATAGCCTGGGTCTATGCCAACAAGGATTCCCTGGCCGACCAGTCGGTCAGCCTGCGCGGCAAGGTGGTCAAGTACAACAGCAACATCCTGGGATGGAACTTCATTCACATCCAGGATGGTTCCGGCGATGCGGCCGAACGCAATAATGACCTGACGGTAACCAGCAAAGCGACGACCGCGGTCGGCGACACGGTGGTGCTGACGGGGACGCTCGTCCTGGATAAGGACTTCGGCGCTGGCTACAGCTTCCCGATACTCCTGGACGACGCGAGCATTACCCCGGAGTAGCAGCGATCTCCCAGCAGGTTGTTCGCAAAAGGTGCTAACCCGCAAATTTCTGCGCAAACAGGGCGCTGTGGACAACACACCCTCACACGCCTGCGGCTATGGATTCGGGTATGTTGTCCACAGCGCCCGTTCAGGCGTATAGCGAATTCGTGTACCGCCTCCATGCCGTGATCAAGACGGGGAGGGACAGGTAGCCGAATCCATAGCCGAGCTGGCAGTAGGATGAAAATACGTGGCTAAGACGGAACACGCGAGGCGTGTTCGGCTACCTGTCAGTCCCCGGCTTCATGTGTGGTTGTCTGCGTGGATTGCCGAAAAACAACCTGCTGGGAGGCTACAAGTAGCTGGCGACGCTCAGTCTTTGGACGGCTCGGCCATCTCGGTGCGGCTGGCCAGGACTGTGTCGATCAGTCCGTATTCGACGGCTGCCTTGGCACCCATGAAATTGTCGCGCTCGAGATCTTTCTCGATGGTTTCGATGGACTGGCCGGTGTGTTTGGCCATGATCTCGTTGAGGCGACGCTTCAGTTCGAGGACCTCTTCGGCATGGATACTGATGTCGGTCACCTGCCCCTGGTAGCCCGCGCTCGGCTGGTGGACCATGACGCGAGAGTGCGGCAATGCGAAGCGCTTGCCCTTGGTGCCGCCCGCGAGCAACAGCGCACCCATGCTGGCCGCCTGGCCGACGCAAATGGTCGATACGTCGCAGTTAATGAACTGCATCGTGTCGTAGATCGAGAGACCAGACGACACGACACCGCCCGGCGAATTGATATACAGGTGGATGTCCTTGTTCGGATTCTCGGACTCGAGGTACAGCAGCTGGGCGACGACAAGGTTCGCCATGTGATCCTCAACCGGGCCGACGATAAATACGAGCCGGTCTTTCAGAAGCCTTGAGTAAATATCGTAAGCACGCTCGCCACGAGCCGTCTGCTCGACGACCATGGGTACGAGATTCAATGATGTTGCGCTCATAGTGTTGTCCGTCTCCAGCTTTTGTCCTGCTATTGTGTCACGAAGCGGGTGCGTTCATGTAGTCCTTAAACGCGACCTTTTTCGTCTTGACCTTGCCGTTATCGAGCAACCAGTCCACCGCCTTCTGTTCGATAACCATCGGCTCAACCTGTTGCATGATTTGCGGATTGCTCATGTACATGTTGACCATCTCTTCTTCGTTCTCGTAGCCGGCACACATTTCTTCGACACGGCTGCGCAGCGCGGCCTGGTCGATGGTGATGTTCTGCTCGGCGATCAACTGGCGCAGCAGCAACCCAAGGCGTACGCGCTTTTCAGCGGGTTCCTTGAAGTTCTCGAGTGGCGGCGCCTGGTCGTGGTCTTCGACTCCGAGACGTTGCATGGCCTCGTGCTGCATCCCGTGCGTTTCCTCGTGCACGAGCGAATGGGGCACGTCAATCGGGTTCTTCTCGATCAGGCCTTCCAGAACCTGCTCGCGAACGTCGCTGTCGGCTTTCTGCCTGGCCTCGCGTTCCATGTTCTCGCGAACATCCTGCTTGAACTGCTCCATGCCGCCATCGGTCACGTTGAATGCCTCGGCAAACTCGTCGTTCAGTTCGGGCAGGACTTCTTTCTCGACACGATGCGTATTGACGCCGAACTCGGCGGTCTTACCCGCGAGGTCTTCGGCATGGTAGTCCTTCGGAAACTTGACCTTGATGGTCTTCTCATCACCCGCCTGGATGCCTTTCAGGCCTTTCTCGAAGTCCGGCAGCATCTGTCCCTGGCCCAGCACGACCGGAATGTCCTTACCGGAGCCGCCCTGGAACTCTTCGCCGTCAATCGTGCCGGAGAAATCGACGACAACCCGATCGCCGTCCTTCGACTTGCGATCGACCGCTTCCCAGGTCGCGCGCTGCCGGCGCAGACTCGTCAGCATGTCGTCGAGATCTGCGTCGCCGATCTCAACCTCGGGTTTCTCGACCTTGATCTTGTCGAGATCCTTGAGCTCGACTTCCGGCAGCACCTCGAAAGTCGCGACGTAGGCAAAGGTCTTGCCGTCCTCGTCCTCAGTCTCGATCTTGGGGCCACCAGCCGGTCTCAGGTTCTCCTGCACAACGGCGTCGGAGTAGCTCTTTTGCATGATTTCGCCCAGCACTTCCTGGCGAACCTGCGTACCGTAGTGCTTGCGCACGACCTTGGCCGGTACCTTGCCCGGCCGGAAACCCTTGATCTTGGCCGTACGACCAACCGATTTCAGGCGGGTATCTACTTCGCTTTCGATATCCTCTATCGGTACTTCGACGCGCATGCGGCGTTCCAGAGCACCTGTCGATTCGACAGTGACGTTCATTCTGTAATTCTCTTATAAATTAGTAATTTAGATAATCTGATTGGTGCGAAAGGGGAGACTCGAACTCCCACGGGTTGCCCCACTGGCACCTAAAGCCAGCGCGTCTACCAATTCCGCCACTTTCGCTAACCGTGCGACGTTCTTGACACCCGCACTTGTTGTCCAGCCGGGCATTATACCCGCAGGCTATTTGGTTTTGGAACCGCTACGCGAGGAATCTGAAGCGATCTGCGAGACGCTGGTCGAGTCCGTGGTTCCTGCCCGCGTGCACGGCGGCCAGCACGACAAAAATCATGAACCAGATTGCGTCGTGATTCATGGCATCGAGGAAGCCCTGCCCCTTGGTGAACCAGAACGCGGCCATCATCAGGGCGCCGGCGATCGATGCCCAGCGCGTCGCCAGGCCGAGGATGAGGGTAATGCCGATCAGGAATTCGCCCCAGCCCACCATGATGGCAAAGAGACCTTTGTTGGGCAGCACGACCGACTCCAGGAACGGGCGCATGAAGCCGAATGCCTTGTCGAGGTTTCCGGAGACGAATCCCGCCAGGCCGTCGACGAAATTGGGATTCGTGATCTTGCCCCAGCCGAACTTGAGGAAGAATACGCCCGTGTATATCCGCAGCAAGGTGATCGGCCAGATATGCACAGGCTTCTTATTATGGAATTCGTCGAGACTGGACATCGGCTTTCTCCCTCTGCGGTATGGAAGTCGTCCGATCATAGCTCTATATTTGGCGAATGTCTGACGATACGAAGAACAGTCCTGAGCACCACGGTATGGACGTGACCGCCATGCGCCGCTCTGCGACGGGCTTTGCGCTGGACCGTGACGATCTCGACGACGACCCGACCGTCCAGTTCGAGGACTGGTTCAGGTATGCCTGCGAGACGGTGCCGATGGATCCCAATGCGGTGGTGCTGTCGACTGTGGATAACCAGATGCGGCCGTCCAGCCGCACGGTGTTGCTCAAATCATTCGACGAAGACGGCTTCGTGTTCTACACGAACTACGAGAGCAAGAAGGCCGTGCACATTGAAGAGAACCCGAACGTGTCGCTGTTGTTCTTCTGGTCGGATGCCGCGCGGCAGGTAAAGATTCGCGGCAAGGCGAAAAAGATCTCCGCGAAAGATTCGCTGACGTACTTCCTTTCGCGGCCACGCGGCAGCCAGATAGGCGCCTGGGTTTCCGCGCAGAGCAGCATCATCTCGTCGCGCTCGTTGCTCGAGAACAAGTTCCAGGAGATCAAACAGAAGTTCCGGGACAAGGAAGTGCCGCTGCCGTCATTCTGGGGCGGCTATCGCGTCGTGCCCGACCAGATCGAATTCTGGCAGGGGCGCCGTAATCGACTGCACGACCGTTTCCAGTACACGAAACAGGATGATGGCAGCTGGGAAATCGAGCGCCTGGCACCCTGACAACTTCCAGCCGCTAGCGGCGTCGCCGTCGCCCGCTTCTGCCTCGTCTTCCGGGTACCGCAGCCGGTTCCTGTTTTTCTGGCGGAGGCGGCAGGTCGGGTAATTTTTCTTGTTCTTCAAACCCGTCGATAACCAGTTGGCGCATTGCCACATCCAGTTCGGGGTCAGTTACCAAAGGTGTGTAGTTGGCGAGGCGCGCCTCCACATCCGCACAGGCTCGATCCCAGAGCGACATCGAGCCGCCCTCTTCCCAGGTCTCGCGGTTGAGTCGGTCATAGACAGGGTCGGTCAGGTACAGCTCGTTTGGCCAGTGCTCGAGTGTGTGTGGCGAGGTGATCAGGTGATCTTCAGCCATGAGCTGATCGACGAGATGTTGCGTCGGCAGGTCGTCGAGCTTCTTGATCTCCCTGACGAAATGCAGGGCCTGGCCGCAAACCTCGTTGTCGTGAACGAGCTTGGGCAGGCTGAACGTCAGCACGAAATCGAGCATGCCCGGGCCGGACACCGAGTTAACACCGGCGATGGCGGCAAGCAGCGCGCTGCTGAACGTCTCGCCGCCTGCCTGCGCGTCGAGTGATTTGCCGTCGCTCAAGGCCATGTAGGCCTGTGTCGGCAGCTTGAGCGATTTTGCGATCTGCACGTAGGCAACGTTCAGGTGCTGCGCCTCGATCGCGGCCATCGGTGAACTCGCCGCTTTCATATGAAAGGTCGCCGGCGCGCCGCCGAATAATACCGGCGCACCCGGGCGCACGACCTGGGCCATCGTGATGCCGGTCAGGACATCGACACAGTGGAAGACGAGCGCGCCGACCAGGGTTACGGGGGCGATCAGGCCCATCAGCGTGACTGGCACAATCTCCACGGGGATGCCCGCCTCAATGCAGTCGAGCAGGTTCTGGCAGGAGTCCTCGCCGTAGCGGAAATTTCCCGTCGCCGTGATCGTGAAGATCGACATCGGCTTCGCGACGAGTTCGGCCCGGTCGGCGCGGAACAACTGCATCATCTCGGCCATACGCGGTACGCCCTCCTCGCTGAACGCGCCCGACACGATCGGCTTCTTCGACGTCGTCATGCACATGTACAGGCGCCACGCGTCGGAGACCTGCGATTCGATGTCCTTGTTCGTCGAGAAGGCCGTTGCGAGATACGCGATGTGGTCGAGACCGTCGCACAGGCGCGCGTATTCGATGAAGTCCGTGGAGTTCGAGAGCCTTGTCTCACCGGTACGGTGGTCCTGGATTTTCAGGCCACTTGAACCCGGCACGTAGTGGACGTTGTTGCCGCCGATCTCGGTGTGTGGGTCGCCATCACGATTGAACAGCGTGAACGATTCAGGCGCGCTCTCGATTGCGGCGTCGACGACGTCCTGCGTAAACAGGACGCGGCCGTTGGCGTCGGTTTTCAGTCCATGATCGAGCAGTCGCTGGCGCAGCTTCTCGCCACGAATCTCCATGCCGGTTTCGGCCATGATGCGTTTGGCCTCATCGAGAATTTCCCTGATGAGGTCGTCTGATAGAACACTGAGTGTCGGTCTCATTACGTTATTTCCTGCTTGCGTCGCTCGACATAGTCGACGAGCGCGTCGTTGATTGCCGCGTCCAGCGGCGGTTGCTGATATTCATCGAGAAGCTGCTTCCAGATGCCGTTTGCGCGCACGGCCGCATCCTTGCTGCCTGCTTCCTGCCAGCTTTCGAAATTCTCGCGGCTCGAGACAAGCGGCGCGTAAAACGCCGACTCGTAACGCTCCAGCGTGTGGGCGGTACCGAAGTGGTGGCCGCCAGGCCCGACCTCGGCAATCGCGTCGAGCGCAAGTTCGTCGTCCGAGAGTTCGATCGGCCGCAGGTACTCCGCCATCATCTGCAGCATCTCGGCATCGAGGATCAGCTTCTCGAACGATGCCGTCAGGCCACCTTCGAGCCAGCCGGCGGCATGGTTGACCAGGTGCGCGCCGCCCATGACCGAACCCCACAGCGACATCTGGCTTTCGTACGCTGCCTGCGCATCGGCACAGTTCGACATTGTCGTATTGCTCGACCGGAACGGCAGACCAAGCTCGCGCGCGATTTGTCCGCTGGCCAGCGCGGCCTTGGTGTACTCGGGCGTGCCGAGCGCCGGTGAACCGCTGCGCATGTCGACATTGGACGCGAAGCTGCCGTACATCATGGGTGCGCCAGGCCGCACGAGCTGGACGTAGGTCGCGACAGCCAGGACTTCCGCTGTCTGTTGTACGAGCGTCCCGGCCAATGTTGCGGGACTCATTGAACCTGCCAACGTAAACGGCGTAATGCAGCAGACCTGTCCTGAACCGGCCAACTCGTCCACGGCTTCGGTCATCGGGATATCGAGTTGCAACGGCGAATTGGTGTTGATGATAGCGAGCAGCGCGGGTCTTTCGAGCAAGGCCTCCCGGTCGACGTCCAGCGCAATGCAGGCCATCTCAATCGAGTCCATCGCGCGTTCGCCGCCCAATGCGTAGGACTGGCAGTTCTTGTCGGTGAGTTGGTGTTGCGCAAGGTACAAGTCGAGGTGCCGCGTCTCGGCTGGCAGGTCCATCGCCTCGAACGGTCCGCCGCCTTCCTGGTGGATGATGTTCAGGCTCTGCACAAGCTTCAGGTAATCGCACATCTCCGCGTACGTACCGGGCCGCCTGCCCTTGTCGAGGTCACTGACGAATGCCGGGCCGCCGACAGACGCGAAAATGAGGTGACTGGCACCTAGTTTCAGGTGGTGGTTGGGGTTGCGAGCGCGCAGCTCGAACTCGGCCGGTGCTTGCTTGATTTGTTCGAGTACCAGCGAGCGGTCGAAACGGACCATCATCGAGTCTTCGTCGACATCTGCGCCCGCAGCGGCGAGTCGAGCGCGGGACCCCGGCTCGAGGAAGCGCATGCCATTAGTTTCGAGGACGTGCAGCGCACCGTCAATGATCGTCTGTACCTGCTGCTCGTCGAGCACCTCGGTCGGGCCGTATGGGTTCACGATCTCGCGCCACTCGAGCTGCGAGATCGCGTTGGCCGTGCGTTTGCCGCGGTGGCGTCGTCTTGGCATCAGATCAGGCCCTCAAGAAACGCATGTCGCCATTGCTCAGTCTTTTCGACCTGGTTGAAGCAATAGATGTGATGGCCCCGGATGTCGTAAGCCGGGTCCGCGAGCATTGGCGCCATATCGCGCAACAAATCGTCGGGCCGATACTCGTTGGATAGCATCAGTTTCGCGGCGACCTTGGGATTGCGTTTCAGGTAGCGCAGCGAATCACCCACGCCGATACGCATCGATGTTTTGACCAGCGAGGTGCGGCTTGCGACGCCGGGCAGCCCGATCCACGCCGGGAGGTGCACACCGCGCTCGCGAATGTCGCGCAACCATTTCGCGATCGCGTTCGCATCGAAACACATTTGCGTCACGAGGTAGTTCGACACCTCCTGCTTCTTCAACAGCTCGGCCATTAGAACCTCATCGCTGACGGCCGGGTGTCCTTCAGGGTGGGCGCCGACGCCGATCTCGGTGAACTTGTGTTCGATGTCCGCAATGTCGCGCAACAACGAATAGGCAGTATCGTAATTCCCGAGCGGCGTTTCAGCATCGCCGCCCGGCACGAAGATGCTGATCACCGGCAGGTCATTGAGGTGCGCGATAATTTCGCGCAGGTGCTGCTTGTCCCTGACCATCTTCGCCGCAACATGCGGTACGACCTTGAAGCCCCGCAACGCGAGCCGCTCGGTCATGTCCAGCGTCACGTCAACGCCCTTGGTGGGCGAACACGTGATCGCGACGTAGGAAGCCGGCTCAAGCACATCCAGCTTCGCCTCGATCGTATCGGTCGGGAAGATCTCCATGTAGGCCTCGTGCACCGTGTGCGCGAGAACTTTTGTTTCCTGTGGCGAAAGATCCGTCATGATCGTGCCCGACGCCCGCGGCGCTTTCTGCGCTGCCCCGTCGCCGGACCGTCGCCATCCGGAATCGCCATCGCATCGACAAAGTGTTCCTGGAAGCGGGGCTCGACGGCCGTCTCGATCTTCTCGACGTCACGAACCTGCTGTTCGATGAGCGCCCTCGATTTGCGGTTCAGCAGCGCGATACGCGCACCGGTGCCGGCGGCATTGCCGGCTGACGAGACTTCGTCGAGGTCGCACTCGGGAATCAACCCAAGCACCATCGCGAATTTCACGTCGATGTGTGCGCCGAAGGCACCTGCCAGGCGGATGCGATCGACCTTCTCGACGCCGAAGCGCTCCATAAGCAATTTTGCCCCCGCGTGCAGTGCCGCCTTGGCCAGTTGAATCGCGCGTACGTCGTTTTGCGTAATCCGGATCGCCGGGTCGCCGTCGTGCAACACGTACGCGAGCGTACGGCCATCTTCGATGACGCGACCGGAAGCCGCTGCGTTGATCTTGCCATCGGCGCCGATGATGCCGGCTGTGAACATCTCGGCGATCACTTCGATGATTCCCGAGCCGCAGATACCCGTTACCTGCTTAACTTCATCGGCAAACTGCGGATCGTCGGACCAGTGCTCGCAGCCAATTACTCTGAATCGTGGCTCGAGCGTCTCCGGGTCGATCCGGACGCGCTCAATAGCGCCCGGGGCAGCGCGCTGACCCGAACTGATCTGCGCGCCTTCGAACGCGGGCCCGGTGGGACTTGACGCGGCCAGCAAGCGCTCCGAATTGCCCAGCAATAATTCTGCATTCGTACCGACATCGACGATCAATGACACGCCGTCATGCGCCTGCGGCGCCTCGGCCAGCAGTACGCCCGCCGCATCGGCGCCAACGTGCCCGGCGATGCAGGGCAGCGCATAGACATGGCCACCGGCATTGATGTCGATGCCGATCTCGGCCGCGCGGACGTCGACACTCGAGTCGGTCGCCAACGCGAACGGTGCCGTTCCAAGCTGGACCGGGCTGATGCCGAGCACGAGGTGCTGCATGATCGGGTTGCCGACAACAGTAATCTCGACGACATCGGTCGTGTCTGCCTCGACCTGTGCAACGACTTCGGCGATCAGTTCGTTCATCGCAGACCGCACGGCGGCGACCAGTTTCTCTTCGCCGCCCGGGTTCATCATGATGTACGACACGCGACTCATCAGGTCTTCACCGTAGCGAATCTGCGGATTCATCTTGCCGGCGCTTGCTACGACCTCCCCGCTGGCGAGGTCGCACAGGTGCGCCGCGACCGTCGTCGAGCCGACGTCGAACGCGATGCCGTAGAGCTGCTCTTTGAATCCTGGCCATATCGCGACGATGCGATGGCCATTGCGAACAGCGACCGTTACCTGGCGCTTGCCGTCGACCAGCGCTTGCTGAAGCTCGCGCAGAACAGACGACTCGCAAAGCAAATCTCGCAAGTCCCACTCGGTTTCCAATGCTTGTTGCAGACGCTCGAGATCGCCGATCGCTTCGTGCAGCGTCGGCTCGGGGACTTCGACGAAGTAGGCATGCACGACCGGATCGATCGTGATGTCGTGGTCTTCGTGCGGCTTGCGAACGACCTGGTGATGCACCTGCGAACTTGCCGGCACGTCGATGACGACGTCGGCCTCGAGCCTTGCCTGGCAACTGAGTCGTCGGTTTTCGCCGAGGCCGCGGCGTTCATCGAAACGTCCCTCTGCCTCGCCCCGCGGCGTGACGTTGGCCGTCTTCGAATTGATACCGTGCTTCGCGAAATCGCCCTCGGCCACTTCGACCTGGCAGCGCCCGCAGATCGCGCGCCCGCCGCAGACTGAATCGACATCGACGCCAAGGCTACGGGCCGCGTCGAGCACGGGGGTACCTTGCGGAAAACGTCCACGCTTGCCCGACGGCATGAAAACCACCATCGGGTCCTTGTCGTGAGCGCTGGTCATGACCTGTCAGCCGCGCCGGCGTCGGCGTCCGCCACGGCGGCCACGACGCTCCGTTCCTTCCGCCGCGGGGTCACGGTAGTTGGCAATCCAGTCCGAGCATTCCGGATCGTGGCCCATGACCACGTTCGCACCGCGAATCGACTGCATGATTTCGGTGTGCAGCGGATTCGTAATGGCCGAGGTCATGCCGTTCGCAATTGCCATGGCGATGAACGCCGTGTTCAGGCCATTGCGATTCGGCAGGCCGAAACTCAGGTTGGACGCACCGCAGGTTGTATTGACCTTGAGCTCGTTGCGCAGGCGCTGCACGAGTTCCATGACCTGCACGCCCGCGGAATTAATTGCGCCAATCGGCATGACGAGCGGATCGACGACAATGTCGCTGACCGGGATGCCATGGTCCTGCGCGCGTTCGACGATCTTCTTCGCGACGTCGAAGCGCACGTTGATGTCTTCCGAGATGCCATTGTCGTCGTTGGAGATCGCGATGACCGCACAGCCATACTTCCTGACCAGCGGCAAGACAGCCTCGAGACGCTCCTCCTCGCCCGTGACCGAGTTCAGAAGCGCTTTGCCCTCGTAGGCTTCGAGACCGGCCTCGAGCGCCGCAACGATCGAAGAATCAATGCACAGCGGCACGTCCGTCACTGACTGTACGAGCTTGATGCTCTCGGCCAGTATCGCCGGCTCGTCCGCGAGCGGAATGCCGGCGTTGACGTCGAGAATGTGAGCACCCGCGGCGACCTGCGCGACAGCATCGGCCTCTACCCGGCTGTAGTCGCCATTCTTCATCTCCTCGGCCAAGAGCTTGCGCCCGGTCGGATTGATGCGTTCGCCAATAACGGCAAACGGCTGGTCGAAACCGATGATGACTTCCTTCGACTTCGAACTGATTACGGTATTGGTCATGCGGTGGTTCCTTCTTCTTTCAGCCCGCCGGCTTTGACGACTCTCTCGAGGGTCTCGGCATCAAATTCCTGTTCGAGCGCGGCCACGCGTTCTTTCACGAGCGCGGCGAGATCGCCCTCGACGTCTTCCGAGACACGCCGCCAGTCCTCGAGGTAGGCATCGCTGGACCCGCGCCCGGCACGCATCGCAGCGCGATCGATCGCTTTCGCGAAGCGCGGCTCGAGTTCCTTCTTGACGCTCGACTTGCGTCCGGCGCGGCCGACGACCTGCGCGGGAATATCTCGCCAGTAGATGCTGATCAGTTTAGCCATTGAACGACATGCTCTCCGAGAGTCCGGCCCACAGGATCCAGCCCGGTGTGCCGATGTGCGTATTCAAGTCCCAGGTAGTCGGCGTGTTCGCGCGCTGCCTGCTCCAGCTCCGGCGACTCCTTCTGCGACAGGAAAACCAGCCGCCGGTAATTCCCAAAGTAGGTCGCCATCAGTTCCGGGTGCCGATCCAGGCCCAGCCCTTTCTTCACGAGGCGGTCGAAATGCCGCGTCAGGAAGTCGGTCAGGTAGAACGTACCCGGCTCTTCGTCTGCCAGCGCGGCGAACTCGTCCGCCCCCGAGTAGAATTCGTAGCAATGCGCACCGGAAAGGCGCTCTATGCCGAATTCGTCCAGCACCTGGTCCAACGCTCCCCCTGTGCCGCAATCGGCGTACGCGACAAACACGTGTTCGAAGTCGGCCCTGTATTCTTCGATCGCTGCTCGCACAGCCCCGGGGATTTTCTCCGGGCGGTTATGCAGGTCCGCCGGCAGACACTGGATCTTGATGTGCGACCAGCCATTCAGCTGTTTGAGTTCGACGATTTCCTTCGCGAGCGCGCCGCAGGCGATAACAAGAACGGACTCGCCTGCCACCTCAGGAAGCGCGCTGTTCCAGCACGAGTTGCTTGGCCACCTCGACGGCCGTGGCCGCATCGCGGCAATAGGCGTCCGCGCCAACGGCCTCGCCAAACTCCTCGTTCAGAGGCGCGCCGCCGACGAGCACGATGTAATCGTCGCGGACGCCCTCTTCCTTCATCGCATCGATGACGACCTTCATGTACGGCATTGTTGTCGTCAACAATGCCGACATGCCGAGAATATTCGGCTTGTGTTCCTTAAGCGCCGCGATATAGGCCTCGGCGTCCGTGTTGATGCCCAGGTCGACGACCTCGAAGCCGGCGCCTTCCATCATCATCCCGACGAGATTCTTGCCGATGTCGTGGATATCGCCCTTGACCGTGCCGATGACCAGCTTGCCGACGGGCTCGGCGCCGCTGGCTGAAAGGATCGGCTGCAGAATCGCCATACCTGCCTTCATCGAGTTCGCTGCCAGCAGCACCTCCGGCACAAACAGGATGCCGTCCCGGAAATCGATGCCGACGATGTTCATGCCACCGACGAGCGCCTCGTCCAGGACCTTCTTCGCATCCCAGCCCCGATCCAACAGGATCTGCGTACCTTCGGCGATCTCGTCCGCCAGCCCGTCGTACAGGTCGTCGAACATCTGTTCGACGAGCTCAGCGTCGGGCAATTCTGATAATACGATGTCGTCGTCCTGGTCCTGAGACATGGGCGTCTTCCGGCATTGCTTGAAAGATGAGAATTCTACCGGCCCGGAGATTTGGGGGACGGACTGAAATTCATAATATGAAACGACCTATATCTCATATGAAACGGGCAAAAAAAGAGGGGCGGCAAAGCCGCCCCTCGTCTGGAGGTCAAACCAACCGTTCGAGACTAATCTGACGTGCTGATTGAGTCACCGCCCGGCGGTATAGACGACGTACGGAACGACGCGTGGCAGGCGCCACAAGCGTTCGGCTGGTCAGTACCAGCCTGCAGCTCGACAACCTGGAAGCTGTGATCCGTGTTGTCGCCCGCGATCGTCTTCCCGTCGGCATCGACGAACCAGGTACCGCTCTTGGCCGTCTTGGTCATATGACAGGATGTGCAACGCCCTACCGGACCGTCGCCGAGCTCGTAGTTCACAGGAATGTGAGACTCAGTTGGCTGGTACGGTGCGAACGGCATGCCCGCTGCCTCGCCGCTGTGGTTCTTCACAGCCTGCTCGATCACCATCAATGCCGAATCCTGTTCGGTAGCCGTCGGCGTCAGATCGACGTCATTAACTGCTACCGTACCGCCATTCGACGTATGGTTGATAGCAACGTCTTCGAGTGTCAGCGTAGCGAACGGTCCGTGAGTTGCGTGGCAACTCAGGCACCTGGCATTGGACATCAACGCCTGGCTATTGCCGCCAAAGTCGTATTCGTCGCCAGTACCAAAGTCCGTATTGCTGAAGTGGAATGGGCCACCCTTGCCGCTGTGCGGTGAGTGGCAGTCATAGCACGTGACCTTCTCGTACGGGTTGTCCATATGAGCTGAACCGAAGAAGCTGTTGTACTGCTGGCGATGCTTCGACGGGAATCCCGTTGGCCAGTTACCCGGTTTCTCGAGGAAGTAGCCTTCCGCTGCATCGACCGCATCCCACGTCAGGGTGTGCAGTCCGGCAACGAAGTTGCCGTCGAAGTCCGTAACGTCGCTGCGCCACGGGAACCCAAACGTGCCATCAATCGGGTCCGAACCGCGGTTGTGGCAGGCACCGCAAATCTCGGTAGCCGCCTGGGCCGTCATGTGGTTCGGGTTCATGATGAAGTTAGGGTCTGCGCCATTTGAAACGTGGCTGCTGCCCGGTCCGTGGCATTTCTCACAACCGATGCGATAGTCAACAGCCGAGTACTCTGTGACTAATCCGTCAACCGCCGTGATCTGCTGGCCGGCCTCATGGCAACCTGAGCATTTCTTCGAGTAAGCCCGTCTCTGTTCGTACCACTCCCATGGATGGTAGGACACCCATTCCTTGGTCCGCTGGTTGAACTGGATCGGGAGGATCAGCATGTCTTCGCAAGTCCCGGTCGTATCCCAGTCGATGAAGTCAGGTTTCGGATTCTTCGGGAACCCGCTGCTCGGATCATCTACCGGATACGGATTCGTCGGCGAGCAGCCGTTGTCCACGTCGCCGATGTTGAACATGTAACGCTGTTTCCACGCACCGTGAATATCGGTAGCTTCGCCGCGACCCTGCAGTACGGCGATTTCGCCGGCCTGTGTGCCCGGTCCGCCATACGTCGCATAGACGGGGACCACAAGGTCGTCTACCGTGCCAGCGCCGTCGCCGGTTACATCGAACAGCACTTCGTAGCGCAGATCAGGATCGTCGTTACAGGTCTGGATGTAAGTCGCGTGAGACTCGTCCCCTTTGACAGAAGGCTCGCCCGGAATGTTGGAGACGACACCCGTGTCGATCCAGCCGCTGCAAGCGCCTGCGCCCGGGTCAGCCGGGAAGCTATTGGGATCCATTTCGAGGAGCGAGCGTTCAACAACCCGGTAGTGACCCGAGGCCATCCACGCATTTGCAAGTCCACCACTGTGGCAAATCAGGCATACATCGCTGCCTATGAACACCGCGTCACTTTCGGGGCCACCCGAGAGTGTCACGGAAACGAAGTCGCCAGGACGAACTGAATGGCGTGTATCGCCAGGGAGCAGGTCGGAGCCAGCTGGCGGAGCAATTGACAGGAATGCGCTGACAACTGAGTCAATCATGAACGCGCCGGTGGCGTCTGTGGTCACATCGGCGCTTCCTGTTGCCGAAATCACGGCCCCCTCGACAGGCGTGCCATCCGGAGCCAGTACTGTGCCCGTGACCATGCCCGGAATGCCGCTAACCGTGAAAGAGACATCCGTCGTCAGGCCAGCTGCTACGTTGACCAGGTCTTCTGTCTCCGAAATCGGCGTGCCCGCGATTTCAATTGTGACGTCATAGACGCCAATAGGCACGTCGGCAAGCACTGCAACGCCTGTTGCGTCGGTATCGGCGCTAACAGTCGCAGGAACGGTCGTCGCCGTCACGCCTGCAACGGGTCCGCCCGAGGACGTAACGGTAATGCTGATACTGCCAGTGTCGACAGCATCAGCGCCGTCGGCACCGTCTACGCCAGGAGCACCGTCATTGCCGTCACAGCCTGTCATCAGGAATGCACCTGCAGCTACCAGAAGTAGCCGATATATTCTTCTATCCACCATGCCCTCCTCGAATTTCGTTTCAATTGCCTGTCTTTTGGACGCTGGAAGCGCGTCCGGAACAATGCACATGATGCGAAAATCGCAGTCGCGGAACACTGACGATTGTCAGTTTCAGGCGTGAACAGAACGCAATCGGGTAGGTAGTTTGCGAAGCCCAAGAAAAAAGGCCGGGAGATTGCTCTCCCGGCCAGTCTTTTAAGTACTTATTATTTTATTGGAACAAACCCATGATCTTATCGACGATGCCGAACAGTACAGGTTCTTCTTCAAGGCCATCGCCGTCTTCATCTTTCGGCGAGTTTTCGGTGAACGTACCGAATGCATCGGTATGCGCGTCGAACGCTGCCAGGTCACCGGCTGCATCGACCTTGATCATCTCAGCCCTGTGGCAGCTGCCGCAAGCCCGCGAGGCCGCGCCCTGAACCGAATCAGGTATCGTGCCGATCTGACGATGGTTCGGATCGTCATACGAATCGGAGGGACTCTGGACGCCCGGCATCGACAAGGCCTGATCAGGCACGTTGTACGCCGACATATCCGTCACGTGGCAGCCTTGGCAGCTCAGAGACGTGAAGTTCGGGAACGTGTGAGTCTTGTGCATCTCATTCCTCTTAACTTCCACTGGATCTGGAGCGGTAGCAGGAGCCTCGAAGTTGTACACGTCGGCCTCGTCAAACGGCTGGAAGGCATGGATGGCGTGGACGTAGCTATCGATCGAGCGAGACTGCATTTCCAAGTGACTACCGTCGAACGTTGGGTTATGGCAGACCTTGCAGACCTGCATGCTGTCACCGTAGCGACCACGACCCGTGTGAACAAGAACGCCAGTGTTCTCGTGGCAAGACTGGCACTTGTCCATGTCTACTGCAGCAGCATCACCCTGGAAGTACTCGTCGACGATCAAGCCGCCGCCCAGGTCGAACGACGTGCTCACAGCCTCCACGTTAACAGCCACACCGTCGACATTAAGCCGCGGAATAATCGAGATTTCGGCCATCTTGACAACACCGTCTGCGATCAGTGTCGGAATCGGATCAGTCTTGTAGGGCTGGAATCCAGACATGTCAAACGTCACGCTCCAAGCGCCTGCGACACTTCCTGCCTCTTCAGTGAAGAATGGCTTGGTGCTAGTGGGTGTCCACTCGATGTTGCAACCCGGACGAGAGGAATGCGGACATGCGTCGTGATTGCCGTCGCGCTCGTGTGCCGGGATGATGTAGTGCTTGGAATCCCATCCGTAGAAGGAGATCGCCAACGTCGGATTGGTGGTCGCATCGACCGCACTGAAATCGACCGTTATCAGGTCGCCATTGATCCTGACGTCGTCAATCGAAACCGGATACAGGTTTGTATACCTTTCGCCGGTGTCGTCGTAGACCGTGACGTCGTAGCCCGCATGCATGTCACTGAAGCCTGAGAATCCGTCCTGGCCGTGACAACTACTGCAATCCATGTCGGCATTGTGGTAGTCAACACCAGCTTCTGCCCACAGGTACGTGAGTGCGGGTGCTCTGTGCGGTTGATAGTAATCCCCGGCAGGACCCGTGATATCGCCTGCCGGCCATGCATTGACGCCATCAACTGCATGGCAGCTCTTGCATGTCTCGATCGCAAAGTACTGGTCGTTGAGGATAGCGTCGATTTGGCCGTCATGGCACGTTACACAATTCGACATGGACATCGGGTACGGGAATTCCATCGCATGCGACATGTGCGTAACGTTCATTACGTTCGCTACGTACGAGTAGTCAGCTGTCGGAGCTACGTCCGTAGCCCATGCGAACGGATCATCCACCATGTACTGCCATTCTTCGTGGCCGCCTACACGATCATCGTAGTGACAGCTCTTGCAGTATGTGAAATCGGGCGCACCAGGGACGGATGCCTGAACGTTTCCGTGCTTCCTGTACGGCGTGCCGTGACAAGCTTCGCAGCCTTCGACATTGGCAAGCGACGCATAGTCATCCGTCAATGAACCCGCGCCGACTTCGACAGCGTCTAATGTCAGGTCATTGTAGACATGGAAGTGGGCGGTCGGGCTGTCAGCCCAGTCGAGTTCGTCGTCGCTCAGTTTGCCGACGATTCCGCCGCTGTCCCAACTGTCGATGTCGTAGTCAAGGCTTGCCGTCAGCGTGTAGGAACCGCCGCCGTTACTGGTGATGGGACCGGTGATCCCTGAGAACTCGCTGAACGGGGCTCCAGGTCTCTGGAACATCCCGGCTGTGTCGTCCCACTGGGAAACGCCAAAGAAAAGTCCATCGACCCAGTCAGCAGACGTCGGATCGACGTCGAATGCCGCACCCATGTAGGCAATGCTGAAATCGATGGTAACGTCGTAAGGTCCAGCACCAACGCTGGTAACGGCGTCGATCGTCAGTTCGAAATCACTGTCGAAAGCCTCGTCGTATGCAGCCTGGTGATAGCCGCCAGCGCCTGCATGGCAAACGCTGCAGGATTCGACGTCGGCAGCTGCAACTTTGACCTCAGCATCGCTGGCCGTTGGCCCAGGATCACCCTGTTCGCCTTGTGGCCCAGGATCACCCTGTGGACCTTGTGGCCCTGTGCTTCCCTCACAACCGCCGATCGCGAAAGCGAGCATGCCGATTACGAGAATAGACCAGGTCCTTGCGGAAAGTTTGTCGACCCAGTTCATAATAGTACTCCCCTAATGGAAAATTCATGTTTAGCCCGGTTCGGCCTGAACCGTTTGATATCGGTCGTCCGGAGCAAGGCCAAGGGTAGAAAATCGGGCCTTTGGTAACACTGACATTCGTCAGTTTGGGCGGGTGGATTACACCTACTGGATGAGCCTATTTTTCGGCATTTCCGTACGCGATTTCCGGCATGTCGAGACACTGACATTTATCAGTTTCAACTACGTAAAAACCGACGGCGGAGTAGGAAATCCACGATCGACGACCTGCGTCATACCTGCTCTTATTAGCGGGCGCCCTAAATGAGAAAAATATGAACTGTGGCAACAAAATCTGTCCGTTTCACGAGCTTCAGGAAGACCATTCCGGGAACGGGAAATCGGACCTTAGCTGCCTGATTACGGACGCTGTGAAACAGGTCCGTTTCGCCAAGGGCGATGTACTATTTGCAGAGGGGCAGCCAAGTTCAAGCGTCTATTCTCTCGGCGGCGGCGTCGTGAAGATTTCAAGAACGACCGCGGATGGCCGCGAACAGATTGTCGGCATTAGCACACCTGGGAAGCTGCTTGTCGGATTGCAGTCCATCAATGATGATATTTACGAGTACACGGCAGTCGCGGAGACCGATGTCAATGCCTGCAAGATTCGGCACCGCGCACTGTTGCAGGCGGTACAGAACCAAGGCAATATCGCGTTACGCCTGATCGATTCGATCAACGCACAGCTGGCGCATAGTCGCTCGCTAATGGAAGTGATGGGCCACAAGTGCGCAACGGCAAAGATCGCCTCGTTTATCCAACTCGTTACGCCGGTGCCAACCAATGGGCAGAAGCGCTTCGCCCTGCCGTTCTCACGTGGCGAGATGGCCGACCTGCTCGGCCTGAGCGAAGAAACCGTCTGCCGACAGATGGCAAAGCTCAAGCGCCACGGCGTGCTCTATGCACCTCGCGGCAAGATTGAAATTCTCGATCGAGAGAGGCTCGAGGCAATCGCCAACGAAGCCTGAATTACGATCTGAGGCATTTGGAATAATCCCTGACGGCTCCGGGTAATACGCGGCCGGGGGCTGTCCGTACTCTTGTAGGCCAGATTGGGGTATCCCAAGCGAAAACCGGAGGCCTACTATGAAGACCACGATGATCCTGATTGCTGCGCTACTCGCCGCAGGCTGTGCTGGCAACGAAATGTCAGTTGCAGAAACCCCGGAATACTGCCTGAGGGAAGGCCCGGCATTCGACTCGGATCGTTGCGCCCGATTCCTGGCGTGGAGGACCACCTCGGCCAGTAGCTTTGAAGAAGAGTGGTGGGCCCCCGGGGGCTCGAACCCCGGACCAGCGGATTAAGAGTCCGATGCTCTACCAACTGAGCTAGAGGCCCACCTGTCGTGCCTTGCGCACGGTCCTTCAAAAAAAGTGGGGTGGACGAGGGGACTCGAACCCCCGACGACCGGGATCACAACCCGGGGCTCTACCAACTGAGCTACGCCCACCACGGTAATCAAATTGTAACGCCAAAATGGCGCGCCCGGCAGGACTCGAACCTGCAACCCTCGGCTTAGAAGGCCGATGCTCTATCCGGTTGAGCTACGGGCGCTTCATTCAAGTCTAGCCGGAATCCTGGCTGGTCGGGGCAGAGGGATTCGAA
>Ga0209456_10000222_pt1 | contig 32010 bp, 24 predicted proteins | sample COG_11_FD_184755 | JGI IMG/M metagenome (GOLD analysis project Ga0209456, IMG submission 184755) | Pelagic marine sediment microbial communities from the LTER site Helgoland, North Sea, for post-phytoplankton bloom and carbon turnover... | ecosystem: Environmental > Aquatic > Marine > Neritic...
CCAGCCAGTACGCCGCCGATCTTGTCAGCCGTCGCTTCGACGCCACCCATGACGCCAAAGTTGGTAACCGGGCTGTAGAACGAACCTTTGTCCCAGAAGTTGTCTTCAGCGCAGCCGAGACAACCATGACCTGACTTGACCGGCCACGACAGACCGCCGTTCCACTCGACTGTCGAGCAGGCATTGTAGGTCGTCGGTCCTTTGCAGCCGACTTTGTATAGGCAGTAGCCTTTGCGTGCGCCTTCGTCGTCGAAACGCTCGACGAACTGGCCCGCATCGAAGTGCGGCCGTCGGTAGCACTTATCGTGTAGCCTTTGGCCATAAAACATCTTCGGCCGTCCCTGGCGATCCAGCGGCGGCAGACGATCGAAAGCGATCATGTAAGTAATCACGCCCGTCATAACCTCGGCGATTGGCGGGCAACCCGGAACTTTGATAACCGGTTTATCCGTGATCACTTTATGAATCGGCGTCGCCCTCGTCGGATTCGGGCGCGCGGCCTGCACGCAGCCCCATGACGCGCAGGAGCCCCAGGCGACGATAGCTTTGCAGTGGTCGGCCATGTAGCGGAGTTTTTCAACGTAGGGCTTTCCCGCCTGGATGCAGTACATTCCGTCCTCGTTCAGCGGCGGATTGCCCTCGCAAGCGAGGATGTACTGGCCGTCGTATTTCTCGACGGTCTGCTCGAGAATCTCCTCGGCCTGGTGACCTGCGGCCGCCATGATCGTGTCGTCATAGTCGAGAGAGATCATTGACAGGATGACGTCTCCGGCCAGCGGATTACCCGAGCGTATGAACGACTCGGTGCAGCAGGTGCACTCCAGACCGTGCAACCAGATTACCGGCGTTCTCGGCTTGGTCTCGAGCGCGTGGGCAATCTTGCCGGCATATCCGGGGCCAAGGCCGAGACCGGCGGCCGTGAGACTACAGAACTTGACGAAGCTTCGGCGCGTGATGCCGTGTTGTCGCATCACTTCGTAGAAGGTTTCTTGGGCAGGCATAGCGACTCTCCCCTGGGGCATGGATGCAATCGGGCTGCTCACCTGTCGGAGTCACTGATTTCCGCGTCCGTGTGTTTTCGCTCCTTGATTGCTGCCGACAAAGCCATGCAGCTTTGAACATGATCCTCGCCTTGTCGAAGCAAGAAAATCGTGGTTCCTACTTACCGCTCGGCTTCGATTAACAGCACCGAACCAGGCAACGACCGTACGATTCGGTCGGTCGTCGCATTCGTACATTCCAGTATATCTACGGGCGCCCGTAGAGTATTAGGATCCCCTAATACGAAAGGTATGGAAGTGCCTGAAACAACAAAAACCATCGCAGTCGTCGGTATTGGCAACAGTCTTCTCACGGATGACGGCGCCGGTATCCACACGCTCAAGCGATTTGCCGAAGGCAACACGAATGACGACGTGTTTTGTCTTGATGGCGGCACCGTAGGCCTCGCGCTGCTGGACAGGCTCTCCGATCTCGACGGTCTCGTCGCTCTCGATGCCATGAAACTTGGATTCAGCCCCGGCACTATCACCGTGCTGGAGGGCGAAGCAATGGACGCTCATCTTCGCAACCAACACGGCAGCGTGCACGAGGTCGGATTGTCGGACCTGATGGATGCACTGCGTCTGAGTGGCGACCTGCCTTCGAAACGCGCCTTGATCGGTATCGAACCGGAAGACATGGACTGGGGCACTCGGCCTACTGCGGCGGTTGCCGCCGCGCTTCCGAAAGCGGCTGCTCACGCCCACAAGCTGGTCCGAAACTGGCGCATCGAAAACGCTTCGGAAGCTCGCCAATGACCTCGATCGACGAAATTGGAGTCCAGGTCGAGGCAACGCACGGTAACGTGCGGCCGATCCTGAACGAAGTCATACACGCGATCGACAGATTGCTCGACGACAACATCCCGACAACCATCGATCTCGCAGGTCTTCCCTTCGGCCCCGGCGAGCTCGATGAACTGGAAGCGACGCTCGGTAACGGCGAGCTCGTCGCGACGCTCGATGCGCTGGGTTCCAGTCGCATCCGCGAAACTACCTACCCCGGCGTCTGGTGGATCGAGCACCGCAACGTCCATGACGAGGTCGTAGGTCGCTACCTGGAGGTCACCCGACTTCCGGAAATTCTCTGCTCACAGGACGCCGACATCATGGCCGGCCGCGCTCGCCTGCGGGACGCGTTCGAATAAGACAAAGCGGGAGGAAGACAGCATGAAACACAGACCGACCGTCGGAGAAATTCTGCAAGCCAAAGGCGTATCGCGCCGCGGATTTCTCAAATACTGTGCGACGACCGCGTCGTTGCTGGCATTACCGCCGAGCATGATCCCACGCATCGCCGAGGCAATAGAAAATGCCAGGCGACCGTCGGTCATCTGGTTGTCGTTCCAGGAATGCACAGGTTGCACCGAGTCACTGACACGATCGGCATCGCCGACCGTCGAGGGACTGATCTTCGACGCAATTTCGCTCGATTATCATCACACGCTGCAGGCGGCCTCGGGAGAACAAGCCGAAGCTGCTCGACATGCAGCTATGGAAGAAAATGACGGCAGCTACCTCGTGCTGGTTGACGGCTCGATTCCGATGGCGAATCCTGGCTACTCGACGATCGCCGGTATCAGCAACTACGACATGCTGATGGAAACCGTCAAGGGTGCCGCGGCCGTTGTCGCGATCGGCTCCTGCGCCGCTTTCGGCGGCCTGCCAGGCGCTGATCCGAATCCAACAGGGGCAGTCGCGGTCCAGGACCTCGTCACCGACAAACCGGTCATCAACGTTCCGGGTTGTCCGCCGATCCCGATGGTCATGACAGCCGTGCTGTCGCAATTCCTGACCTTCGGCAAGATTCCGGACCTCGACAAGCATGGCCGACCCCTGGCGTTCTTCGGCAATACCATTCACGACCGCTGCTATCGCCGGCCATTCTATGAGCAAGGCAAGTTTGCCGAGTCCTTCGATGACAAGGGCGCTAAAGCGGGTTGGTGCCTCTACAAGCTCGGCTGCAAAGGACCGACGACCTACAATGCCTGCGCAACCGTCAAATGGAACAGCGGCACGAGCTTCCCGATCGAGTCGGGCCATCCCTGCCTGGGTTGCTCCGAACCGAGATTCTGGGACAAAGGTGGCTTCTACGAACCATTGTCGACGGGCAAATTCGGTAGCGGCGCGAAAGTCGCCGGTGCAGCGGTGGCTGGTGTAGCACTGGGCGCAGTGGCAGCTGCAGCGGGCCGCCGTCGACAAGCCAAGTATACAAAGGAGGCATGACATGGACCTTCTGGAATTTGCGAGAGGCCCTGCACTGCAGGTCGCCGTTTACATACTCGTCGCAGGAACGATCTGGCGCATCGTCGGCATCGTGCTCCTGTCCAAGAAACCGGATTATTCCGAGGCTCGCGGATCGGGGGGCCTCGGCGCGGCGCTCAAAGTCATCTGGACGCGTGCATTTACGGCAGAACCTTTCAAGAAGGCGACGTTGTATCCCAAGATCATGGCCTACGTCATGCATATCGGTCTGTTCGCCACGATTTTCCTGTTTACGCCGCATATCGTGTTCTTTGAAGGCTGGACCGGTTTCGACTGGCCCGGACTGCCGAACAGTGCCATCTTTTTCATTGCCGTCGCCACGGTTGTGTCGGGCTTCGCATTGATTATCAGGCGCATGACGAGTCCCGTGCTGAAGCTGATCTCCAACTTCGACGATTACTTCAGCTGGTTCGTAACGATGCTGCCGCTGATTACCGGTCTGCTGATACCGGTTCGCGCGCTGTTCCGTTATGAAGACCTGCTGGCGATACACATACTCAGCGTCGCGCTGCTGCTTATTTGGTTGCCGTTCGGCAAGCTGGGCCACACGTTCCTCGTTTTCATAACGCGCGGTACGACCGGCATGGTCTTTGAACGCAGGGGGGCCAAGACATGACTACTGTAGACGGCAGACATACCCTCGACAGGGAAGCGGAACGCATTGCGTACAAGCCCCCGGAGATTCGCCACGACAAACAGGGCGACATGAGCACCGAAGAGCGCGTCGACCATGCGATGCACCACTTCGTCAAGAACTTCAACACGCAGATCGCATCCTACCTGGACGGCTGCCTGCATTGCGGCATGTGTGCCGACGCTTGCCACTATCATGTGCGCACGGATGATCCGAGATACACGCCGATATGGAAGATCGAGCTGTTCAAGCAGGCGTACAAACGCGAAGTCGGGCCGTTTGCGTTTTTCTATCGCCTGTTCGGCTTCAAGAAGAAGGTCACCGTCGACCAACTCGAAGAGTGGCAGCACCTGTTGTACGACAGCTGCACGGTTTGCGGCCGCTGCTCACTCGTGTGCCCGATGGGTATCGATATCGCAGGGATGGTATCGATGGCGCGTCATGGCATGTTCAAGGCCGGGTTGGTCCCGCATGAACTGCACGAAACGGCGAAACGCGCCGCGGAGACCGGCAGTCCTTTAGGGATCACGCCGGAGAAATTCGAAGAGCGGCTGGAATGGATGGCCGACGAACACGAGGTCGACATCCCGCTCGATGTCGAGAAGGCAGATGTCCTCGCGGTCATGTCATCGATCGAGATCCAGAAGTACCCGCAATCGATGGCGGCGACAGCGAAGATCCTGAATGCGGCCGGTGAGAGCTGGACATTCCGTACGGATGGCTTCGAGGCCACGAACTTCGGCATGCTATCCGGCAACACGGAATGGCAAAAAGAAGCCAGCATGAAATTGATCGACGCGGCCATCAAGATCGGTGCCAAAACACTGGTTCTGCCCGAGTGCGGTCACGCCTACATGGCGATGCGCTGGATGGGCGCCAACATGTACGGCAAGCCGCTGCCTTTCAAGGTTCAGCACATTTCCGAATACTTGGCCGACGCGCTGAACACGGGCAAGATCAAGGTGAAAAAGGTCGACAAGAGTGTCACCTACCACGATCCCTGCCAGGTATCGCGGCGTGGCGGCGCCACGCAGGCCGCACGTGAAGTCCTGAAGCATCTGGGCGTCGATTTCCGCGAAATGCCGAACGGTGGCGACTACAACTGGTGCTGCGGCGGCGGTGGCGGCGTCGTGACTATCAAGAGAGCCGATGAGCTGCGTCACAGGGTATTCAAGCTGAAGATGGACCAGGTGGAGGCGACCGAAGCCGATGAATTGCTGTCGAGCTGCGCCAACTGCCGGCAGAGCTTCGATGATTCCCAGGAGCACTTCAGTTGGGATTACACCATGGGCAGCCTGATGGAAATGGTTGCCGAAAACCTTGAGGAGCAAACGTCATGAGCGCTCGAGTCGTTGTAGATCCGATCACACGGATCGAAGGCCATCTCCGTATCGAGGCACAGATGAATGGCAACCAGATTGGCCAGGCCTACTCCTCCGGCACGATGGTGCGTGGTATCGAGATTATTCTGCGCGACCGCGATCCCAGGGATGCCTGGGCGTTTGCGCAGCGCATCTGTGGTGTCTGCACGCTGGTGCATGGCATTGCGTCGATTCGTTCCGTGGAGAATGCGGTCGGTGCCAAGGTGCCGCCAAACGCGGAGCTGATTCGTAACCTGATGATCGGTGCGCAGTACATTCACGATCACGTCATGCATTTCTATCACCTGCACGCGCTGGACTGGGTGGACGTCGTGTCGGCCCTCAACGCCGACCCGGCCGCCACAGCGGTACTGGCGCAATCGCTGAGCAGTTATCCGCGTTCATCGGCCGGTTATTTCAAGGACGTACAGAAGAAGGTGGCGGACTTCGTCGCGGCCGGCCAGCTCGGCATATTCGCGAAAGCGTACTGGGGACACCCGGAATACAAGCTGCCGCCTGAGGCAAATCTGATGGCGGTCGCGCACTATCTCGATGCGCTCGAATGGCAACGCGACGTTGCGCGGCTGCATGCGATCTTCGGTGGCAAGAATCCGCATCCGAACTTCGTTGTCGGCGGCGTACCAAGCCCCATCGACCTGAACTCTGACTCCGCAATCAACAGCAAGCGGCTCAGCCAGGTGCAGGACATCATCAACAAGATGAAGGCATTCGTTGAGCAGGTTTATGTACCCGACACGATTGCAATTGCCAGCTTCTACAAGGACTGGTTCGCTCGCGGCGAAGGTCTCGGCAATTTCTTGTGCTGCGGCGACCTGCCTGCCACCAGTATAAATGACCCGGACTCGTTCCTGTTCCCGCGTGGAATCATTCTCGATCGCGACCTGACCACCATCCACGAACTCAGGCTCGATGATCCGGAGGGCGTCCAGGAGTTTGTCTCGCATTCGTATTACGACTACTCGGGCGGCAAGGAAGTTGGCTTGCACCCGTGGAGCGGCGAGACCAACCTGAACTACTCGGGACCGCAGCCACCGTATGATCAACTGGATGTCGAACAGTCCTATTCGTGGCTGAAATCGCCACGGTGGCAGGGCAAGGCCATGGAAGTCGGCCCGTTGGCCCGCGTCCTGATGCTGTATGTCAAAGGACATGAAGTGACTCAGGAACTCGTCAACAGCACATTGTCGAAACTCGAACTACCGCCGCGTGCGTTGTTCTCGACACTGGGCCGGACGGCAGCACGCACGCTCGAAACAGCGATCCTCGCGGACGGCATGCAAGGCTGGCTCGACTCGCTGATCGGTAACATCAAAGCGGGCGATACGAAGACCTTCGACGAGACCCTTTGGGAGCCCGAGAGTTGGCCTGCCAAGTGCGAGGGCGTTGGCGTGATGGAAGCACCACGCGGCGCATTGTCGCACTGGGTCGTAATCGAGAACGGCAAGATCGCCAATTACCAGGCGATTGTTCCGAGCACCTGGAATGCCGGGCCGCGTGACCCGGTCGGTCAACCCGGCGCCTACGAGGCCGCACTCGAAGACGCGCACATCATGCACGATCCTAAACAGCCTCTCGAGATATTGCGCACGATCCACAGTTTCGATCCGTGTATCGCCTGCGCAGTGCACGTCACTGACCCGGAAGGCGAAGAACTCGTACAAGTCGCGGTGCGTTAGCGACTACTCCGTGGCGAGTTGTACCGGCAACGGTGCGGGGGCCCAGGCCTCCGCACCGAAGCGCCGGCATGGAGCGGAAAGCCCATCCAAATCTGATCATCGTCAGGCGTGCGACCAGTTCTCCGGATCCGTCGAATCGCCGGGCGACAAGCCGACGATGTCTCCCACTGTATCGATGCCAAGGCCCAGCACCGTCCGGTTGGCGTAACAGAAATAGGCGGTCACCTGGTTCACTTCGAGTATCTGACCGTCATCGAGGCCGGCCCGTCGCATCGTGTCGATATCGGCCTCGGAAATCTGCTCAGGGGTGAGTGTCAGCTTGCCTGAATAGTTGAGCCCAGCCAGTTCGGCTCCTTCGAAAGCGTCTTCCGGCCGGCGGTTCTCCAGCGCCTGGAGTATGGCATCCGCGCGAGCCTTGTTTTTCAACAGGCGCGACATGCCGGCAAAATGATGTTTGACACAATAATCGCAATTGTTCAGTGAACTCACGTACACGCCGACCGCTTCGAGATAGTCTTTCGGCAGGGTGTTTTGCGGATGATGCAACACATATTTGTACATCGTCATGTGTCCCCGCATCGTATGCGGGCGTAACGCATGCGCCAGCATGATATTGTCGACGTTGTTGTCCGGCCCTTTGATGCGATCGTAAAGTTCCCTGAGCGCGCCCTCCGCGTCCTCGTATGGAACGGTGTCAATCCACGTCATCGTTTCGCTGCCATTTGTGCCAGCAACCGTGCGGGCGCCCAGGCCTCCGCACCGAAGCGTTCCTGGAATTCGCAGACTCGTTCATAGACACGCTCGATGCCAACGGCTTCGGCGTAGTGCATGGGCCCGCCACGAGATACCGGAAAGCCATAACCATAGACATAGACGACGTCGATATCGCCCGGCCGTTGCGCGATGCCTTCCTCGAGGATACGCATACCTTCGTTGACGAGACCGTAGACGAGCCGGTCGACGATCTCTTCATCGGGAATGTCGCGACGCTCTATGCCGAAGGCGGCCGCTTCGCGTTCGATGATCTCGAGTACGGCCGGATCGCTCGAGTGCTTACGGGTATCTGGATCGTACTGGTAGAAACCAGCGCCCGTCTTCTGCCCGAGGCGCCCCATCTCGGCAAGAGCATCGGAAACGCGATACGAACGCGGATCGCCACGTTTGTCTTCCGGTAGTGCCTGCCGCGCCTTGTAACCGATATCGATACCGGCGAGATCCGCGACACGTATCGGTCCCATCGCCATGCCCCACTCCTCCATCGCGTTGTCGACCTGCTCGGGTGTCGCTCCTTCGACGAGGCAGAGTTGCGCCTCACGAAAATACGGCTGCAGCATGCGGTTGCCGATGAAACCATAGCAAACGCCGGACATGACGGGTACCTTGCCTATCTTCTTTGCCAGCGCCATGCAGGTGCCCAGCACTTCGTCGGCCGTCTTCTCTGCCCGCACCACTTCGAGCAGCCTCATGATGTTTGCCGGGCTGAAGAAATGCAGGCCGATGACGTCTTCGGGCCGCTTTGTCGCCGCCGCAATTTCGTTGACATCCTGGTAGGACGTGTTCGTCGCGAGGATTGCCCCGGGCTTACACACGCTATCCAGACGAGTGAAGATCTCCTTCTTGAGTCCCGGATCTTCGAATACGGCTTCGATAACGAGATCTGCATTGGCGAGATCGTCGTAGTCAGTCGACCCGGTAATAAGCGCCCTGCACCGCGCCGCCTTCTCTTCGCTGAGCTTGCCGCGCTTCACGCTGCCGGCGTAGTTCTTGTCTACGATCGACAAGCCTCGTGCGAGTGCCTCATCGTTGACTTCGATCAGCGTCACCGGGATGCCGGCGTTGGCAAAACTCATGGCGATTCCACCACCCATGGTGCCACCACCGATAATTCCGATCGTTTCGACGGCTCTTTTCGGCGTGTCTTTGGGAAGGTCGTCAATTTTCGCGGCCTGCCGCTCGGCGAAGAAGAGGTGCCGCATCGCCGCGGACTGAGTACTTTGTATGCACTCGATGAACAGATCCCGCTCGATCTCGAGGCCTTTCTCAAACGGCTGCTCGGTAGCCGCCTCCACGCAGGTCACGATGTGCTGCGGCGCGATCTGCCCGCGTGCGCGTTTTGCGAGCTTCGCGCGATACCCATCGAACAGCGTCGCGTCAAAGGCCGGCACCGGCTGTTCGCTCGATTTCCTGACTCCAGCGCCCTGTTCGGCCAACTCTCGCGCCCATGCAATTGCTGCCTCGCGCAGGTCACCGTCGACGATTCTGTCAATCAATCCCAGGTCCAGCGCGCGCGAAGCACCGACGGGATTGCCGCTTGTCATCAAGTCCAGCGCCGCTTCAACGCCGGCCAGCCGCGGCGCGCGCTGCGTGCCGCCGGCCCCAGGCAAAATTCCGAGCTTCACTTCCGGGAAACCGAACTTCGCGGATTCGAGTGCGCAGCGGTAATGCGATGCCAGGGCGGTCTCGAAACCACCGCCAAGCGCCGTGCCATGAATTGCCGCGACGACCGGCTTCACCGACGCCTCGATCGTGTTGAGCAAGTCGGTCAGGAACGGTTCGACCGCTGGCTTGCCGAATTCCGTTATGTCGGCACCGGCGATAAACGTGCGGCCGTCGCAAACGATCACGACCGCTTCGCTTGCATCATCCTGCGCAGCCGTGATCGCATCATGCAGTCCCTGCCGGACAGCCTGGGACAGCGCATTCACCGGGGGATAATCGACGGAAATAACCCCAATGTTACTCTCAAGTTCATATTTGACCGGTGAAGACATGCTCTCTCCTTTGCAAATGGGGGCTCACGCTGTAATGTATTGCGTGGGCCAGAATCGACTGGCTTTGGATACTACGACGATGTACCGGCAACTCACAGACCAGGCTGAAAGATACCTGAGGTCGCTCTATCAACAGGACGATATCGCAGGCGAGCTAAAACGCAAGCTCGCTGATTTGATGGCGCGCGGCGAAGCGAATGCTGATGCCGCTTGCCGGGCACTCAAGCTGAGCCGCAGGACGCTGCAACGCCGCCTCAAGGCCGAAAAGACCAGTTTCCAGAAGATCCTCAAAGAAGTGCGCGCCGAACTGGCGATCAACTACCTTCGCGATGCGCGCCTGAAATCGCTCGAGATAGCGATGTTGCTGGGCTATTCGAACATCAGCACGTTTACGACGGCGTTCAAGTCCTGGTACAACATGCCGCCCGCCGAATACCGGCAAAAGTTCCTCGTCATCTCGTAGCATCCACCATTCTTACCGCGGCGTCGATCGCCGGGGAATCTGTAGGAGCTGTAGGAGCGGCCCGTCTCATAAGCGCGACTATGTCTTCGCCCGTATGGGCTGCGGTCGTCGCGGCCCGCGGTCGCGCGCAAGGCGCGCTCCTACAGTTTGTACCACCGCCGCTGACCCAGCGTTCTGCGTGAGGGCCCCGATTCGCGGCGCTCCCGTCAAGCGCGACCGAGGTACGCACGACGCTTAAGGAATTCCCGAAACGGACACCGGTGTCCACCAATAGGGCGAGACCGGGCGGCAGACGAGATGTTCCGCAGCGAGACATCAAGCGAGCGAAGCGAGACAGTCCGCTGCGGAATATGTCGGCTGACGCCCGAAACATGGGTGCCTGGGTGGTGGGTTATCGGACCGAGTCGGGGCCCAGAACTTGAAACCCGGTTGAAGGGGTCAGCTGGCCTTTCGTACATCCCCGGCGAGGTCCCGGATGATGCCGCCCAACGTATCGAGTGCCTCTGCGAGCAATTTCTCACCGATCGTCAACGGTGGCAGAAATCGAATGACGTTGCCGCGTACGCCGCAGGTCAACAGCACGACGCCCTGCCTCGTGGCTTCGGCGGCAATCGCTTTGGTCAGCTCGGCGTCGGGGTGATCGGCATCGTTGTCTGCGACGATCTCTATCGCGCACATGGCGCCTGTGACGCGAATGTCACCAATACAATCGGTATCCGCCTGCACCTGTTCCGCCCAGCACCTGATCTGCTCGCCAATCGCCACTGCTTTGTCGCAGAGTTGCTCCTCTTCGATAATATCGAGGACGGCAAGTCCCGCCGCGCAGCCCAGTGGCGACCCGGCATAGGTGCCTCCGAGACCGCCGGGATCCACCGAATCCATAATGTCGGCCTTGCCGATGACACCCGACAGCGGGAAACCGCCCGCGAGGCTCTTGGCAACCGTCACGATATCGGGCTCGATGCCGGCATATTCCACGGCAAACAACCTGCCGGTCCGCCCAAAACCGGTCTGAATTTCGTCAACAATCATAACGATGCCGTGTGTGTCGCAAATCTCGCGCAGCTTTTCAAGGAAGCCCGGCGGTGCCGGGTAGAAGCCGCCTTCGCCCTGCACGGGTTCGACGATCATTGCCGCGACACGTGACGGCTCGAGGTCCGACGTGAACAGTTTGTCGAGCGCCGCAAACGAGTCCTCCGTGGAAATTCCGTGATAGTCGATCGGGTACGGGACGTGAAACACCTCGGCCGGAAACGGGCCGAAGCCTGCCTTGTACGGCACCACCTTTCCCGTGAGCGCCATGCACATCATGGTGCGTCCGTGAAACGCGCCCGAAAACGCGATCACTGCGCTTCTGCCCGTGTGCTTGCGAGCAATTTTCACGGCATTCTCCACGGCCTCGGCACCGGTCGTGAGGAAAATCGTCTTTTTCGGTGTCGGGCCGGGCGCCAGTTTGTTCAGTCTGCCAGCCAACTCCACGTACACGTCATACGGTGTTACCTGGAAGCAGGTATGACTGTATCGCCCAAGTTGCGTCTCGACCGCCGCAATAATTTTCGGGTGATTATGTCCCGTGTTCGTCACCGCAATACCGGCCGCAAGATCGATGTAACGCTTACCCTCGACGTCCCAGATTTCGGCGTTGGATGCCTTGTCCGCAAAAACGGTCGTCTGCGTGCCGAGGCCTCGCGGTGTTTCGGATTCGCGTATCGCCAGGAGTTCTTTGTTGGTCGTCACTGGATTTCTCCATTTATATCAACTTGATACGGCTGTTTCGCGGCGTCGATAGCGGCCACGACGCGCCATTGTCGCATCCCTGCCATGGATTGCGCCAATCGTCGAAATCGTCCTCCTTGTGACAGGCGCGGAGAGCAAGCCGCGGGTTGCGTTTTAGGATATGATTCGCCGCTCGTTTGAGGAGGGCCAGACATGCTCGAGAAGCTACAATTTTATATCGACGGAAAATGGGTGGACCCTGTAGAGCCGCGAACACTCGACGTCATCAATCCGGCCACCGAAGAAGCCTATGGACGCATCAGCCTGGGCTCCGCGGCGGACGTCGATATCGCGGTCGCCGCCGCGGGACGCGCCTTTAAGACCTTTTCGCAAACGACGCGTGAAGAACGCATGGCGTTGCTGCAGTCGATTCTGGACGTATACGCCAGGCGCCACGACGATGTCGCCGAAGCCATCATGGATGAGATGGGAGCCCCCTGGGAACTCGCCAGGAACGCGCAGGCAGCAAGCGGAACGCAGCACATCAAAGCGACGCTAAAGGCACTCAAGGATTTCGAATTCGAAGAACGAATCCGTACGACCCTGGTGGCCAGGGAGCCGATTGGCGTCTGTGGTCTCATCACGCCCTGGAACTGGCCGATGAACCAGATCTCGGTCAAGGTCGCGCCGGCACTGGCGGCCGGCTGCACGATGGTGTTGAAGCCCAGCGAGATTGCACCGTTCGATGCGATGATCTTCGCCGAAATCCTCGATGAGGCCGGCGTACCGGCCGGCGTGTTTAACCTGATTAACGGCGACGGGCCCGGCGTCGGCACGGCACTCAGCGGGCACCCCGATATCGCCATGGTTTCTTTTACCGGTTCGACGCGCGCCGGCGTGCTGGTGGCGCAGAATGCGGCGCCGACCGTGAAACGTGTTGCGCAGGAGCTTGGTGGCAAGTCGGCCAACATCCTTCTCGATGACGCCGATTTCGAGAAAGCGGTCGCAACCGGCGCCAGCGATATGTTCGAGAACACCGGGCAGTCGTGTGACGCACCGTCTCGCATGCTCGTGCCTCGGGATCGTATGGAAGAAGCCGCGGCGATTGCGGCGAAAGTCGCGGCCGAAACCAGAGTCGGGAATCCGCGCGATGAGGGCGTTGCCGTAGGCCCGGTTGTTTCGGAGCTGCAATGGAACAAAATCCAGGACCTGATCCAAAAGGGCATAGAGGAAGGCGCGACCCTGGCCGTCGGCGGCACCGGGCGACCGGAAGGTCTCGATAAGGGCTACTACGTGAAACCTACGGTATTCGCCGATGTCAGTAATGAGATGACCATCGCCCGCGAAGAAATCTTCGGCCCCGTGTTGTCCATAATTCCCTACGATGACGAGGACGATGCCATTCGCATCGCCAACGATACGCCATACGGCTTGTCGGGTTACGTATCGTCGTCCGATCTGGAGCGAGCACGCCGCGTCGCGTCGCGAATGCGCACCGGTATGGTTCATATCAACGGCGCATGGCTCGATTCAGCGGCACCGTTTGGCGGATTCAAGCAATCGGGCAACGGACGTGAATGGGGAGCGCACGGCATCGATGAATTCCTCGAGGTCAAGTCTGTTTACGGCTACGAGAAGAGAAACAAATGATGAAGCGCATCTTCTTGCTGCTGTCGTGCGCCGGTGCGCTGGTGCTTGGTGCTTGCGGCAGCGATTCCGGCCTGCCTGAGGCGGGTGGCAAGGCCAGCGTTCGTGCAATCAACGCGGTGCTGACGTCGCCGGAAATCGATTTCTTTATCCAAGAAAGACTTCTCGGGCAAATTGCGTACAAGCAAGGATCGGTAACGACGCGCTGGGACGACCTCGAATACACGTTCAATTTCGACGTGTTGTACGCGGGCGAGACCTCACGTACCCGATTCGCCGGGCAATTCATCGATGTCGAGGCGAACAAAGACTACACTTTGCTTGTCAGCGGTTCACTCGCCAACCCGACGATCACGGTGTGGGAAGGTGAAGAGGCTTCGTTCGAAGAGACCGATACCGTGTTCGAGGCGAGATTTGCTCACGCAACAGCGTCACAGGGTGCGCTGGATTATTATTTTGCGAGCCCGGGTGTTGCACCGGTGCTCGGCGAACAGGTTGCGACGCTGGCGTTCGGCGAGGCGACCGTTGCCGAAGACCTGGCGGCAGGCGATTACGTGCTTACGATTACGATGGCGGGAGATCCGACGGCCGTTGTTTATACATCAGATACCATCACTTTCCCGGCGCTCGCTGCTTATATCATCACGTCATTTGACGGCGACGCTAACGACAATGGACCGATCTTCGTCCGCGCAATCGGCATGCTTGGTGGCGCAATTGGCATGCGCGACGCCCGCTTTCCACCGTCCGTCGAGTTTGTTAACGCGTCGATGGACCTTGGAACATCGGATATTTACGACGACGAACCGCTGACGTCACTGCGCGTCGCTAATCATGCTTATCTCGATCTCAGTGCGGAAGTAAGCGTAGCGACGGGTGCCAACACGTTCTACTACACGCCGGCGGGCGACACGAGCGCCGTTACTTTCGAGACCACACAATCGACACTTGGTGGCTTGCGGTTTCGCATTTTGGCCAGTGGCGTGGCCGGCAGCTTGCTCGCCACCAATGTCATTCCTGATCGTGTCCCCGTGGAGACAGCAGTGAAGCTGCTGGCATTTCATGCGTCCAACAACTTTGAATTCCTCGATATTTATGTTGTGGACGCCGGTGAGAGCATCGACGAGGCCTTACCGAGGCGGGCAGGACTCACCGCCGGCTTACCAGCATTGACGACGCGCCTCGCCACAGGCAGCTACGACATGTATGTCACGGAGTTTGCGAAAAAAGTTGTCCTTGCCGGACCTTATCGGCTCGATGTCACGGTGGGTGACATTGTGGATACGGTCATAGTAGACACGGTAGATCCGGCCGTGCTGGACGTGCTGTTTCTGTCCGGTGGACCTGCCCCCTGACTAATTTGCACGTTGGTGTACATGCTCCAGGGCGTTCGCGATTTTGACCTTGCTCATTTCCTTGAGCGGTAAAGCCAGCATCGCTTCGATGCGCCGACGCAGGCGCCTGTATGCGCTGTCGAAGTCGCCATCGACAGCAGGGTCGGGAATCCCCCAGTGGACGCTTACGGGGGCGCCGTTCCAGATCGGGCACGACTCCCCGGCCGCGTTGTCACAGACCGTAATAACGAGATCGATTGCCGGTGCCCCGCTGCCACTGAATCTGTCCCAGGACTTCGACTCCAGGCGCTCGACGGCATGTCCCTCTCTACGCAATACGTCGATGGCGCCCGGATTAACAAGGCCCGTCGGGTGACTGCCAGCGCTGAATGCCCGATGCTCACCACCGCTGAGCTCATTGATCAGCGCTTCGCCGAGAATGCTTCGTGCAGAATTGCCCGTGCACAATACCAATACGTTCATACGCGGGAGAATAGCATCACGGCAGGCCGGCGCGTTCCCGGATAGCGCGTAAACTCAGGATGCGGTGGCAGCGTCGACGTAGGCCGCAGGATCGTTCGCTACTTCGTCGCCGGAAATCGACTTGGCGTCGTACATGGCCTGGTCGGCGACGCTAAGGAGGTGCCAAAGCTCTTCACCGTGCTTCGGCATGAGGGAAATACCGACACTGGCGGAGCACTTTATCTCCTGTCCCTGGATGATGTAAGCCTCGGACGCCGTCTGCACGAGACGCTCGGCTATGCGCTTGACATCTTCGGTGCCGACGTCGGGCAAGACGATGGCAAACTCATCGCCGCCAAGTCGTCCGAGCGTATCTTCCGGGCGCAGACAGAAACCCAGCCGATGACCGAACGCTTTCAGCAGCGCATCGCCCGCTTGATGACCGAACCGATCATTGATCGATTTGAACTGATTGAGGTCGAGATACAGAACGGCGCCCGTACTGCTATTGCGAACACTCTTGACACCTTGCTTCTCGAAGCCACGCCGGTTCAGGACTCCGGTCAGTGGATCGAGCAACGCGTCCGCGAGCATCTTGTCCTCGTTGCGCTTGCGTTGCGTAATATCGACGAGTGTTACCGAGAAATCCTCGCCAACGGGCTCCGCCACGACTCTCAGCCAGCTATCACCCTCTCCCCCACAAGATGCCACCTCAAAGCTGATTTGCGCCGTCGGCAATTCCTCCGCGGCGAAATGCCGCAACAATCTCTCCGGATCCAGTTGCTCGAGCTTCTCCAACGGCATGCCCACCAGGGTGCCTTGTCCATCACCGACAAACTCCTGCGCCGACCGGTTTGCAAACACGCATCGGAATTTGTGTTGTGGGTCCATCTCGTCGCGTTTGAATCGCAATATGCCGTTGGATGAGGTTTCAATGAGCGTGCGGATCAGGTGTTCGCTATCGGCCAATTTGTCCAGTGCCTTGCGACGCTCAGTCACATCTCGACACACAACAACCATCCCCATGTTCTGCCCCCTGGGTCCGGACAGGGGACCAACGCTGACTTCGTAAGTATTGTTAGTGTCCATGCGCAGCGTCTGTGTCAGATCGAGCTCGCGAGCCTGCTCCAGAATTGCACGAGCAGCAGGAAAATCCTCCCAGAGTTTGCAGCCGATCAGCTCTTTTTCCTTGCCACCGAGCAGCTCCTGAGCCGCGTGATTGGCGCAGATAATGCGTTGCTCGCTATCGATAACAAAAATCGGGTCACGCACGTGATTAAACAGTGTCTGATAGGCAAGCGGGCTGAATTCGTGAACACGGCTTTTCACGCTGAGGTACGCGAAGAACGGCCACAGCAGCGTCAAGGCCACGACGGCGAATGGAAATTCCGGCGGGCCCATGCCAAGAAATGTATTCGCAATACTAACGACGAATGGCAGCATGCCGCAGGCGAGCATTAACGACACTGTTTTCCGATGCGCAACCGCGATCGACGACAACCGCCCTGTTAGCGCGATGGCAGACAAGCCGATCAGGCCGTATACGAACGGAGCGTAGACACGGTTGTACCAATAGTGCTCGGTTACGTCGGTAAACAGGAGTCCCGCGTCTGTCTCGACGACGATCCAAAGAATGTGGTGCATCGAGTTGGTCAGGGCAAGCCCGGTCGTCGCTATCGGGATGATGGACAACATGGCGATAACAAGCGTGTTGGGCGATCCGACGGTGTACTCGCGATAAACTATGTAAAAGACAATCGGTATGAAACCAGCCGAGAAGAAACTAAGCACCCGGCCGATACTGTAGAGGTTCGCGTCCGTGGCCCCGTAGGAGAACGCTTCGCCCGCGATCAGGCCCGCGAACAGCAACATGAGGAAACTGACCATGCTGTTGGCATACTGCGGACCCGAACGAGACACGCGCATGGCAAGCCCGGCGTAGGCCATGGCGGCGACGCCCAGGAATGGTGGGAGGAATATCGGCAGCTTCTCCAGCATCAGCCCATGCTAGCGGCCTGCGGCACTACATAATGCGACGTATTGCGCATTACCGTCTCATCAGTGGGAAATGCGTCACACTTCCGGCCCGAATTCGCTGTTCGAGGCGTCCTGGAATGGCTAAGTCAAAGGCGTTGAGCCGTATCTGCGATGAGCAAATCGACCACGGCCTGCAGGCTTTTTTCGACGCTGGCACCCGAAGCACGCTGAAGCTCGTAGCATCTGAGCTGACGGTGCGCACTTGTGCCCCGCGACATGATGTTTCGGACCCCCGCAAGCTCCTCAACGCAACCCAGCGCCCTTGCATCCTCGGCCACGAGCGATAGAAGTTCGTCGAGCAAATCCTCGAACGGCACCACGGCCCCTTTGGCGAGATCGATGAGACCTTCGTCGAAGCTGTAGCGCATCGCCCGCCAGCGATTTTCCCGAATGAGCATTGGCGTGTAAATACGCCAACGCTGGTTGCGCGTGCGCAATCGATACAGCATGCGGAAGACACAAACCAGAAGCGAAGCCAGTGCCACCGTATCGTCGATTCGCGTGCACACATCCATGATGCGGGTCTCGAGCGTCGGGTAGCGCGCGCTGGGACGAAGATCCCACCAGATCTTTGTTGCATCCTCGATTAGCCCGGCCTCGATGAGTACGCTCACGTGACGCTGATACTCTGCGTAACTGGCAAAACGCTCGGGCAGGCCTGTTCGAGGCAAGGCATCGAATATAGTCAATCGATAAGTCTTCAAGCCCGTGTCCCGGCCGCGCCAGAACGGCGATGAACACGACAATGCGAGCAGGTGCGGCAAGAAGTAGGACATCTGGTTCATAAGATCGATGCGCAGCTCATCATCGTCGATGCCGACGTGCACGTGCATGCCGCATATAACGAGGCGCCGGGCGGCGCCCTGCATCTCGTGCGTAAGCGTGTCGTATCGTTCTTTGCGGGTGTGCTTTTGCTCGGTCCAGCTCGAAAACGGATGCGTGGATGCCGCGATCGGCGCCAGGCCGTGACGATTCGCAACGTCAATCACATTGCGGCGCAGCCGCGCCAGGTCCTCGTGTGCTTCCTGAATGTTGGCGCAGACCTTCGTGCCGATTTCGATCTGCGACTGCAGGAATTCCGGAGTTACCTGCGGACCGCACTCCTCTTCGGCCTCTGCCATCAAGGTCTGCGGCGGATCGATAACGAGGCCGCGCGTCTCTTTATCGACCAGCAGGTATTCTTCTTCTATGCCGAGCGTGAACGTCGGTTCTTTTCCAGCCATCCCCTGCCCCTTTTTGCAACCGTCTACGCGGTTATGCGTGCATCCTTCGAGTTGATGCGTCCGGGAATCGACGCGATGATTTTGCGCATCACGCCCGCGATTTCCGAGACGCCTGCTTCATCGTCAATCAGATCCTGGCGAATCTCAATGCCGATGTGTGGCAGGCCGATTGCCTCGGCGTGATGATCAATCGTGAAATCCTGCGGCGCCTTGCCCGAGTATGGCTCATTGTCGCCAACGTAATAGCCCGCGGCACGGAACCCCTCGAGGAAGATCTCCCGGAGACGCTCATCCTTGTCCCACAGGACGCCGATCTGCCATCCGCGAGATTCGCCATTCAGAACCGGCGTAAAACTGTGAACTGAAATAAAGGCCGGTGGCGGACCCAACTTGCGCAGGCGTGCCACCTGCTCGTTAATCGCGCAGTGATACGGCCAGTACAGCGCGCTGGCGCGCATATCCTTGTCCGCCTGATGCAGATTCCGGTTACCTGGCACGAGGATGCCATCACCGTATTCCAGAAACGCCCCGGGATCCATGAGCTGTCGATTGCAGTCGACGATCAGGCGGGAGTAGTTCTGAACCACGGCCGTGACGCCGAGGCTTTCGGCGAGCCTTTCAGTCAGCGGGCCAGCGCCAATGTCAATCGCGAGATGGCAGCGGCGTGCGAAAGGATCGAGGCCCATATCGCCCAGCGATTTCGGAAAACGACAGCTGGCATGGTCACAGACAAGAAGAATCGGCTCATCGGCAAGCGGATTGAGAGTTTTGAACGGTCCCGGTTCTTCAGGAGATAGGAGCTTTGAGACTCTCTTCTTATCAGGCCCTTCTGTCATGCCTCACCGTGAAATCACAGGATGTCCATCAGTGTACCGTATCGGGGGCTCGACGCCACCCGCGGCGGGACAGATGAGCCTCAGGCCAACAGTTTCTCCTGCGCATCCTCTTTCCAGGGCTCGAACGTCGCGACCGACGCCGGCCGTGCGATGTAGTATCCCTGCGCGAACTCGACACCGAGTGAGCCCAACTTCTCGAGCACCTGCTTCGTTTCGACACGCTCGGCGATCGTCTCGATGCCCATCGCATGGCCAACCTCGCGAATGGCCTTGACCATGCTCTCGTCCACGCTGTCTTCGGCGACATTGCGAATGAACTGGCCGTCGATCTTCAGGTAATCAACGGGCAAGTTCTTTAAATAGGTAAATGACGACAAACCGCTGCCGAAATCGTCCAGCGAGAATTTGCAGCCGAGCTTCTTGAGCGTCTGCATGAAATGCACGACGCGTGACAAATTCGATATCGCGGCCGTCTCCGTGATCTCGAAACAGATCGCCCCGTTGGGCAACTTCTGCTTTTCCAGTTCATCTATCACGAAATCGAGAAAGCGGTCCTCACTCAGCGAAGTGCCCGACAGGTTGATCGCCAGGGTGTAGCGCGCCTCACCTTCGGCGCTTCGGTCAGCAAGCTTTGAAAGCGCCTCGTGAATCACCCAACGGTCAAGTGTCGACATCAGGTTATAGCGCTCTGCGGACGGAATGAACTGATCCGGACCGACGAGTTCACCGTCCTCATCACGCATTCGCAACAGCAGCTCGTAGTGGCCGCGCTCCTTGCCCGGATCGTCTCCGATACCGATAATTGGCTGGAAAAACAGCTCGAGACGATTCTCTTCAACCGCACTCGTTATTCTCGAGACCCACTTCATCTCCTCATGGCGCATCGAGGCGTCGCTGTCCCTGTAAAGGTGGATCTGGTTGCGACCCATGTCTTTGGCCGAATAACACGCGACATCGGCCGAACTCATTACGCCAGCCACGTCGGCGTTATCACTGGTCACAAGTACAACGCCGATCGAGCAGCGCACGGTTGTGAAAGAATCCTGCCACTCGAATCGATAGCCTTCGATCGATCCGCGAATCGATTCTGCTACTTCGACAGCACGTTCCTCATCACAGCGCTCCAGCAATATTCCGAACTCGTCACCACCCAGGCGTGCGAGTACGTCGGTTGATCGAATACTTGCCTGGATAAGCTCGGTCAGTTGCCGCAGCAATGCATCGCCAGCCATGTGTCCGAACGTATCGTTGATGACCTTGAACTGATCGAGATCGATATACAGAAGTGCGTGCGTTTCGTCACGCTTGTCCCGAATTCTTTCGAGCGCGCCGATCAGGTGATTCTCGAATTCGCGGCGATTAACGAGACCCGTCAGGCTGTCATGCGAGGCCTGGTAACTGAGCTGGCGGAACAGGCGCGTCTCTTTGCTGACATCATGGAAAACCATAACCGAGCCGATGATATTGCCGATGCGATCACGAATGGGTGCCGCCGAGTCCTGAATCGGAACCTCTTCGCCATCCCGCGTAATCAGAATCGAGTTTTCTGCGAGCGTAATGACACGACCTTCCTTCAGACAGCGTATTACCGGGTTTTCGACCGTAGCTCGCGTATGCTCGTTAACGATCATCATGATCTCTGTCACGCAGGTGCCCTTTGCACTGCGGACGTCCCAGCCCGTGAGGTCCTGCGCGACGGGATTGATGTAATCGACATTGCCGTCCGCGTCTGTCGTAATGACGCCGTCGCCGATAGACTGCAAAGTAACCTGCGCTCGCTCCTTCTCTTCGAACACACGCGTTTCCGCGTGTTTGCGATCCGTGATATCCGTGATAGTGCCTTCGTGTGCAGTGAGCCGGCCATCGTCGTCGTAGATGGCGCGAGAGTTTTCCAGGACGACGATCTTGCTACCATCCTTACGTCGCAACCGGTATTCAAAATTCTTGACGACGCCTTCCGCCTCGAGACGCGCCAGAACGCGCTCGCGATCGATTGGATTCACATAAAGCAGCGTCGTCATACCAGCGGCTTTGAGTTCCTTGACACTGTCGTATCCGAGCATCTCCACGAGAGCCGGGTTCGCCGTAATGATTTCGCCTTCGCGTGATGCGATGTAGACGCCGTCGACGACGTTTTCGAACAGACCGCGGTAGCGGGCTTCGCTCGTGCGCAGTTTTTCTTCGTCATGCTGACGTTTGATCGCAATACCGGCGAGGCGCGCCATGCGACCTAGCTGATCGAGCTCGTCGGTAGTGGGCCCACGGCACTCGTCGAGGTAGACATCCATCGTGCCGATGACGCGACCCGCTTCACCATTGATCAGGAAAGACCATGCCGCCTTGATGCCGTGTTTCGCCGCTTCCCTGGCCGCCGCTGACCAGTCTGCGTCCTTCTGGATATTTTGCGTGATGCGGTCCTGCCTCCGGTGCACAGCCGAACCGCAGGTAATGCTCCCGTCATTGACCTCGACAAAATCGAGGCATAACTTGAATGAATCGGACAGGCTGGGGGCTTGCTCGACTGACAAGGTCTTGTTCTTTGCGTCGAGCTGCATAATCGCCGCTTTAAAGTCATCGCCAATCTTTTCGACAAAGCGACATATAGCCCGCAACGTCCTGTCATGCGGCGTGCTCGCGGCGATCATCTCCAGCACTTTGTTTTGTGCAAAAGAAAATTCTTCGCTGCGTTTGCGCTCGGCGATGTCGGTGATGCTGACCCGGATCAGTCGTTGCTCATCCGATGGCAGACGGCTAAAACGAACCTCGCAGGGTAGTTCCTTGCCGGTCGAGTCTTTGTGCATCCACTCAAACGTCGGATGTTCGCCGGCGAGCGCACGATCGATGAAGCCACGCCGTACTCCGAACGACGGCGTGCCATCCGGCTGCGTTTCCGGGCTGATCGCCTCGGGCCCTATAGTCATCAACCGCGCACGTGACAAATTGAACAAGCGGCAGGCGTTGTCGTTGGCGTCGATAAAACGATTGTTGTCCACGTCAAAAACAATGATGGTTTCCGGCGCATTTTCGACCAGCGCACGGTAGCGTTCCTCGTTCTCACGGAGCGCGCTTTCGGATTCTATGCGACCCGTGACATCGCGAAGACTGATGACGAATACGGACCCTTCGGCTGTAGTCAACCGGCTGGTATTGATCTCGGAGACGAAAGATTTGCCGTCGGAACGCATCGCCTCGACTTCGCCACCGACCAGCTCGAGCCTGGTGTCGTCCAGGTTCGACATGTAGGGAGACAGAAACTCTTCGAGTACCTTACCTTCTGCGCTCGGAAGAATCTGCGCGATGTCAGCGCCGATGAGCTCATTCTTGGCCAGCCCGAAGTAGCGTGAACAAACTTTGTTGCAGTTGCGAATGATGCCGTCGGCACTGACCGACAACAGCGCCTCGGTGACACTGTCGAAAATGGCTTCGATGGGAGTATGGTCCTGGAGCGTACGCGTCTGGATCGACTGCGTAATCGTCGCTTCCATTTTGTCATAATGCTCGTCGATCAGTTTCAGGAGTTCGACGAAGTCGGGCTTCGTAATGCCGGACTGTTCTGTGGCAGCCCTGATCTTGTCCCTCAATCCCTTGCGCATTGGCCAGCCAATCCCGTAGCTATGACCAATCACCTTAGAGAGATGCAACGCCCAAGTCTGTGACGCGACTTCAGTTTTGAATTTTTTTTTGGGAAACTTTTCCCGGAAATATAGGTAGAAACCCCTAAAGCCCGGATAGGGACATTCTGCTTTTCTCCTGGCTGCCCGGGGACATTCTGCTTTTCTCCGCCAGGAGAAAAGCAGAATGTCCCCAAAAGGCTACTCAGGGGTCAGAACCCGTATAGCCTCGCCATTTTCGTCCAGCTGTACCTCGCCGTTTTCCTCGAGGTCACGGCCGCCGCTGCCAACCTGGATCGGAATGGCCATCATGCTCGACATCGAGCCATCGTCCGTTTCGACCGATGCGCCGACATTCAGGTACAGACGCCCTTCGCGCTGCGGAACGACCGTAACCTGCTGCGCGATGAATTTCTCATTTGCAGCTGGCGCCATCTCGACCTCCGACGGTTGTGCTTCGTGGAACATCATGGCGGATGCGTCGTTGATCCGATAACTGACTTTGAGCGGCCGGGGTCCGAGCGTTGACGTCACTCTGAGCTCAACCGTTACGGGGCTGCCGACGATCGGCGTGCCGATCACCTTGTAACTGACACTGAACGGCGAACCGGGTTTGGCGATGGTGCCGTCAAAGTCGGGCTCGGGTTTTGCGCTGACTTCTAGTGCGTTTTTCGAAAGCTTCGTCTCTGTTTCGACGCCAGTCTCTTCCATGTCGCCCTTGCCACAGGCTGACAAAGCAACCGTGACAGCAGCAGAGAAGGCAATGGTTTTCGCTCTGTTCATAATCTTCACCCGTAGACGAGTCACTATAAGGGACTCATGGAAACGTCAAAACAAATCTGTTCGGGGAAGTCGCTGGAAGCCCCGTCTTCATCCTCGAAGCGCCATTCCTGCAAATCGGCAACGTAAGTATCGGCGGGCAGCGTCTGGGTCGTAAAGACCTCGGAATTCTCATTCGGGCCATTACCAACAGCGACGATTCCCCCACTGCGGTAAATGAACATGTCAGGATCGCTCTGATCGCGAATGACGTCCGGCGGCGTCGGCGGCGGATCGCTCGTCGGTGGCGTCGGTGTCGTCGTCGTAATGGTCACGGTGTAGGCCGCTGCAGATGTCGTCGTGAACCTGAGGTAACGATACTCGGCCAGCTTGTTGCCATCGCGCCCTGAATCGTAGTCGCTGTTTGTGCAGATATTGATGGTGGTGCCATCCGTCGGCAAGGTCGTGTAGAGCGGCAGAACGTCGCGGGCCTGGTTTGGCGATGTCGTGATACTTCCCTGGGTAGTACCCCAGATATCGATACTCGTCGCTTCGATATTCTCTCGCGCCAACTGGGCATCGACAAATGCGAGCTCCGCGCCATTCACCATCGAGCGAAGCTCGGTAGCGAACGAGAACAACGTCGTGAAAGCATTGGTATTCAACTGCGGGCCCGCCATCGCATTGAAGATCGGTCCGAAGCCGATGGAGTTGGTATCAGAGCCATCAGGATTCGTGTCCCACAGATCGTAGAGGAACGTCGCAACCGACATCTCATTGAACCAACCTTGTGAGCCCGAGTTATTGTTCTCGGTGTCGATCCCGAATCCGCCACTCGTTCCCGGGACAAACGTATCACAGTACTGTGGGTCGTCGAGTGCCATCGCCGCCAGCGCCGTTGCCCAGCCTTCACCGAAGGCCAAACGGGCATCGATGCTCTGACCAACAGAGTGCGAACCGCCGATCGAATCGGACCGCGAGAATGCGTCTTCGAAATAATGGCCCCATTCGTGGACAACTACGTGGTCATCGAACTCTTCGGTGTCGGTGCCCGCGTCGCCGAGCAGGAATAGCGAGTCGAGATCACCGCGGTAGAACGACGTCGGCAATTCGCCGGCATCGATATCCGGTGGACTCGTCGAAGTGTTGTTGACGCTCCAGAACGCATCCATGGGCGCAAAATCCGCGTTCGCATCCGCCGTCAGCACCAGCTGCATTCCGGAATAAATGGCATCGAGTATCGCGAACGGCGCGGCGGCGCGGCTGCCCGTATAAGAGCTCCCGCCCCAACCTGTCGTCGCCGTCAAATCGCGGGTGACGTCTGCGCCACCTGTGTTGAAGTTCGCGCCCTCGACGACATACAGCGGCCGACTGCCGAGCGGAGGCGGATTCGATGATGTGTCTACGTTGTCGCGGACTTCGACATCCCAGCCGGGCGAGCCTGTCCGCTTGAGTTCGGCGCGAACCCTCAAACGCACATCGAGGTTGCCATCAACGTTGCTGAAGGAATAGCCACCATTGTCTCCGGCAACGGTTGTACCGAGCATGTTGCCGGAACCTGCATCAATTAGCTGCACTGTCGCCGCGCGTATCGGACGTGTTTGGATATCGTCGAAATTCAGCCCCCGACAACTATCATTCGGCGGGACAAACTCATAGAAGACCGTGCCCGACACCGTCACCACGACCGCCGCCTCGGCTACAGTGACATTAACGCTGTCAGTAATGACCGCCGTGCCATCGTTTACGGATAGCTGGAAGGTCAATGTCTCGCCAGCGATGCCCACATCCGGCGCAACGAAACTGGCGTTAGCCGCGTCACCGTTGGTCAGGGACACGCCCGTCCCGCTTGTCTGCGTCCACGTGTAGGTCAGCGCATCACCGATGTCGGTATCACTGGCCGTGCCGCTCAGATTCACGGTGGCAAGCTCGGTGACGGCCTGATCGGCACCGGCGCTGACCGTGGGTTCGCTGTTACTGACACCGTTGACGACGACGTCGGTGTTGCTCGTATTGCTTGCGCCGGATGGGTCGGCGACCCGGAGCTGAAACGTCAGCGTTGTGCTGCTGCCGATGCCCACATCGGGCGCATCAAAACTGGCCTGAGCCGTGCTGCCGTTGGCCAGCGCAACGGATTCCCCGCCGGTTTGCGTCCAGGTATAAGTCAGGTTGTCGCCGTCGGGATCGCTGCTGCCCGTACCGTCAAGGGTGATACTGGTCTGTTCGTCAACCGACTGATCCATTCCAGCGTTTGCCGTCGGCGCCCTGTTGGTCGTGCCGTTATTGTCCGGCGAATCCGAACCACCGCCACCGCACGCCGCGAGGCCGAGCACCGACATTGCGAACACGGCAACCCTACTGTAGAAACGTGATGTCATTATTTACGTGGTACTCCGGGCGATTCCTTATGAAGCGGTTCAGTCACTGCCCCTGCAATTCTACCGATGAATACTGAACAGCAACACAACCTGGAGTGTACGATTATTGTGACAGCGCAATCTGTTCAGTCTCATAACAGAGTGCGATCCAGGTCCGTATTCCAAGCCACGAGTATTGATAAACTTTGTCTCCTTAACGAGCGCTCGGTTCACAATTTCAGGCAACAAATCCTTTATCAGGTAAAAACCCTATGCGAAACAAGAAGATACTGGTCACCGGCGGCGCCGGTTACATTGGCAGCCACGTGGTGCGCCAACTTGGGGCTCGGAATGAGTCTGTTATTACACTCGACAATCTCTGCACGGGCTTCGAAGCCGCGGTGACGGCAGGCGAGCTGATTATTGGCGACACGGGCGATGCGGCGTTGCTTGAGACCATCTTTGCCGAGCATGACATCGATACGGTGATGCACTTCGCGGCGCACACCATCGTCCCCGAATCCGTTGCCGATCCGCTCAAGTACTACCGAAACAACACGGCTTCAAGCCGCACACTGCTGGAAGCGGCGTCAAACCACGGCGTGAAGAATGTCGTGTTTTCCTCGACGGCGGCCGTCTACGGCATCCCCGAGGGCGGCAAAGCGTCGGAGGACTCACCCACGCAGCCGATCAACCCTTACGGCACGTCAAAACTCATGACCGAGTGGATGCTGCGCGACCTGGCTGCCGCCGGTGGGCCCAAATACGTTGCGCTGCGTTACTTCAATGTGGCGGGATGTGAGCCAACCGGCACTATCGGTCAGTCGACGCCGAAAGCGACCTTGCTCGTCAAGGTCGCCTGCGAAGCCGCAACCGGGCGGCGGCCCAGCGTGTCGATCTTCGGCACGGACTACCCCACGCCCGACGGCACGGGTCTGCGCGACTACATCCACGTCGAAGATCTCGCCTCGGCACATCTCGACGCCCTGCAGTACCTTCGCGAAGGCGGAATCCCGGCCACATTGAATTGCGGCTACGGGCATGGCTACAGCGTGCGCGAGGTACTCTCCGCCGTCGAACAGGCCAATAGTGCGCCGCTGAACATCTTGGAAGAGCCGCGCCGTGCAGGTGACCCACCCGAACTCATCGCGGTAGCGGAACGAGTGCGAGAGGTTTTAGGCTGGGAGCCGGAGTTCGACGATCTCGACACGATCGTGCAAACGAGCCTCGCGTGGGAGCGCAAGATCGCCGCCCGGGACCCGTCGGCGTACTGGCCCGCCTGAGACACAGCCACGCACTTTCCGAAGGACACCGGTGCTACACTTTCGACATGAAAATTCTCCGCCCAAGATCGCTTAACGGGCTGATCATGGTCGGTTTCGGGTTTGTCGCCCTACCGCCGCTCATCGCTGTGATCTGGGCGCTCTTCAGCCTCGACCGTGTCGCAGAACAGAGCGAACAACTGGTCGCGACGGGTGTATCTGCGGCCGAGAATAATCGGCGCCTCGAAGAGCAGATGAGTTCGCTGGAGCGTGTTGCACGCCAGTACCAGGTGCTGCAGAACCCGGACAGCCTGCAGCTGATGGCGCAGGACCTGGAATCGCTGGAATCACAGCTTCGGGACATGTCACCTCTGCTCGAGCCCGCAGGCGCAACCGGACTGGCCGCATCGGTCGGCGCCGGCGCACGCGACATTATCGCGGCATTGTCGGACACGACCCTCGACGCGGAACAACTCGACGCCGCTATCGAACAATTCTCACCTTTGCGGGAGCGTGTTACGCGCCTGAACGGCATCCTGACCGCGTATGTCGATGCCGAGCTGAGTCATTTGCAGGAAACCGCGCGTAAGGCTCAACGCTACTCGGCGTGGCAGGTAGCGGCTTTGGTGCCGGGCACGTTGATTCTCGTCGGCATATTCGCACTGCTCGTCGCGCGGCCCATTCGCCAGATCGACAATGCGATTGGTCAACTGGGCCAAAGCGGGTTTTCGAAACCGATCGAGATCAAGGGTCCGACAGACCTCGAGCGTCTTGGCCGGCAACTGGAATGGCTGCGTGTGCGCCTTCTCGAACTGGCGCAGGAGAAGAACAAGTTCCTGCGTCACATGTCACATGAGCTCAAAACGCCACTCGCCAATATCCGCGAAGGAACCGAGCTGCTGCTTGACGGGTCCGTGGGTGAACTTGACGGGCCGCAACACGAAGTGACGGATATTTTGCGGATGAACGGCCTGAAACTGCAAAGCCTCATCGAGAACCTGCTCTCTTTCAGCGCCTGGCAGACCAAGAGCGAGGATCTTACGCGGTCCGACTTCCCCTTGCGTGCGCAGGTCATTGCGATGGCAAAATCGCAGCGACTGGCCCTGAAAGCCGCCGATATTCAACTTAAACTGGAAGTCGCCGACATAATTGTGAACGCGGATCAGGACAAATTCCGCACAGTGCTTGATAATCTCCTGTCGAATGCGATCAAGTTCACGCCGAGAGGCGGCCTGATCACGATTCGTGCGAGCCGTACTCCGACGAGTTTTGTACTGGAGTTCGGCGACACGGGGCCCGGCATTCCGGAAGACGAAGGTCCGCGAGTATTCGAGGCATTCTTCCAGGGCAGGCGGGAACAAGGCGGCCAGGTGGGCGGCACGGGTATCGGGTTGTCCGTGGTCCTGGAGTGCATCCAGGCTCATAATGGATCGGTTGAACTGGTCGACTCGGATGAATTTCCGGGCGCGCATTTCCGGATCCACATTCCGCAGAGGCGCGATGTGGCACAGCAGATGATGGCGGCGAATGGATAGCTTGAGGCTGACAAACAAGGCTCGTCGGACGGCAGTGATTACAGTGATCGCGGCAGCGACCGCAGGTTGTGCGCAGACGACAGACTGGTTGAAAAGCAGCCCGACGACGACAACCGACGAACCGGTCATCCTGGGCGCACCCGAAGCTGACACATACCTTAGTGAGCTCGCGAGTCTCGCCGCCGGCGATCCCGCGACACAGGCGGAAATCTACGCGGACGCGAAGTCCGCCGCGACATTAACACCCGGTCCCACTACAGATTTGCGCCTGGGGCTGGTACTCGCAACGCCGGGACATGCCGAATCCAACCCTGAACAAGCTCAGAGCCTGCTGCGCGAGGTTTTGGCGCGGACCGAACTGCTGACACCCGCTGAAGTCTCGCTCGCCACAATTCATCTGAACAACGTTGAGCGCTTCATCGTCGCCAAAACCGAGGCGCGCCGCCTGCGCGCCACCAGCTCCAGAGCGGCACGCACCGAAGAACAGGCCATCAGCCAGCGTCTCTCAAGGGTCGAGGCCGAGAACCGCGAGCTGCGTCGCGACCTCGAAGCGGCTGAAAGCAAGCTCGACGCCATCACTTCGATCGAACGGTCGATCCGGGAACAGGAATAAGCGAGCGCCCTGTGCGAGGTCGGCCAATTGCGCAGCCTGTGCGGCCGCAGCTATCGCTTCGTGCGCTGGGGCGCGCTCCTACAAACCCTTGCTGCACCTGACAAATAGATCTAACCTGCACGCCATGGTTGCGAAACAATCTCAACGTCAAGGCAGGATTCTGCTGGTCGATGATGATCCGGGGCTCCTGCGCCTGCTGAGTATTCGACTTCGTGCGGAAGGCTATGAGGTTGAGGCCGTGGAGTCGGCGCACAGGGCACTGGCCACACTGAACAATTTCAGCCCTGACCTGGTCATCACCGATCTTCGCATGGACAAGATGGATGGCATCGGGCTCCTCAAGGAACTACAGACGCGCTCACCCGGCCTGCGTGTGGTAATCATTACAGCGCATGGGACGATTCCCGACGCAGTCACTGCTACTCAACACGGCGCATTCGGCTTCCTGACCAAGCCGATCGACAAAGACGAACTCATGTCGCTCGTCGAACGCGCGCTCAAGTTCTCGGGCTCCATTGACGTGGACGAAGACTGGGCGTCCGAGATCATCACTCGCAATCAGACGATGAAAGAGATCCTGCAGCAGGCCAAGATGGTTGCGGCAACCGATGCGCGCGTGCTGATCACGGGTGAAAGTGGCACTGGTAAGGAACTGATGGCGCAGGCGATTCACAGGGCGAGCGACCGCAAGGACAAACCGTTCGTCGCGATCAACTGCAGCGCGATGGCCGAGAACCTGCTCGAGTCCGAACTGTTTGGTCATGAGAAAGGCGCATTTACGGGCGCGACGCGCAGTCACGAAGGCCTGTTCCAGGCCGCCGAAGGCGGCACACTGATGCTGGATGAAATCGGCGACATGCCGATGCGCCTGCAGGTTAAGTTACTGCGCGTGTTGCAGGAGAGCCAGGTGCGGCCCGTTGGCAGCACCGAAGCGAAAGAAATCGACGTGCGAGTGATTTCCGCGACGCATCGTGACCTGCAGGACCTCATGACGCAGGGTCGTTTCCGCGAAGATCTCTACTACCGTCTGAATGTCGTCAACATAAAAATACCGACGCTCAATGACCGTCGCGAAGATATCCCGTTGCTTGTCGCACACTTCCTGCAGCTAATCGCGCAGGAGGCTGATCAGGAAAGAAAAGTCTACGCACCTGAAGCCGTCGAAATGCTGGTAACGGCCGAGTGGCCGGGCAATATTCGCCAGCTTTACAATATCGTGCGACAAAACGTCGCGCTGTCACGCTCACCGGTGATCAGCGGCGAACTCGTGCAACAGTCGCTGGGTGAGCACGCGGGCAAACTTGCCTCGTTCTCGGACGCGCGCGATGAATTCACGCGCAATTACCTGTCACAAATACTGCAGATCACGATGGGTAACGTGAGCCAGGCGGCGCGCCTCGCAAAACGCAATCGTACGGACTTCTACAAGCTGCTTGCCCGCCACGACCTGAATCCGGATACGTTCAAGAGCCGTTGAGGGCCCTCCAGGAGCGCGCCCTGTAGGAGCGCGCCTCGCGCGCGACCAAACCCTGTACGAGCGCGCCTTGCGCGCGACCCAACCCTGTACGAACGCGCTTTACACGACCACGTCCTGTAGGAGCGCGCCTTGCGCGCGACCCAACCCTGTACGAACGCGCCTTGCGCGCGACCCAACCCTGTAGGAGCGCGCCTTGCGCGCGACAGCTTGTTACACCCACTTCGCATCCCACAACGGGTAATCTCGAACAGACTCCACGATACCGGCCCGCAACGGATTTGCGATGATATAACGCGCAACATGAATCAGATCGTCTTCCCGACGTATCGCGCGATCATGAAATCCACGTTGCCAAAACGGGCCATCAAACCCCTGAGTCATCCGAATTTCACGCGCCGAAAGCGACTTCACGAAGTTGATACAAGATGACAGGTTTCTTTTGCCGGTCAGTTGCAGTAGCCAATGCAGATGATCCGGCATTACGACGAATGCCAGCGACTCCAGATGTCCATGAATCTGCTGCTGTTGAAGGGCGCTGACAAGTATTCTCCCGTTTTTGAAATTCGAAAAAACCGGCGCACGATCATAGGTTCCCGTTGTGATGTGATAAATGCGATTTCGCTCCGAGTAACGCCCTTTGCGAAGTTGACGTGTGCCAGTGTTCGGGATATTCGCGGGTCTCACGAAGGTCGATTATTCCGGTGCACCGCTGAAAGTGACAGCAGGAAATGTCCGCAAGAATCCGAAAAATGTCAGCACGGCCGGTGACCGTGATGTCGCGCGCAAGGCGCGCTCCCACAGAAATCCGTGATGGCCGCAATGTCGCGCGCAAGGCGCGCTCCTACAGGCGATTGCTAAAGGGCGGCCTTTTTCGAATATCCTTCCGCGCTCAGCCCGTATTTGCTCAGCA
>Ga0209456_10000223_pt1 | contig 31849 bp, 29 predicted proteins | sample COG_11_FD_184755 | JGI IMG/M metagenome (GOLD analysis project Ga0209456, IMG submission 184755) | Pelagic marine sediment microbial communities from the LTER site Helgoland, North Sea, for post-phytoplankton bloom and carbon turnover... | ecosystem: Environmental > Aquatic > Marine > Neritic...
CTGTCCACCGCCTTATCCGCCACGGTCGGCACCGGCAATATCGCCGGTGTGGCAACGGCGATTTCCCTTGGCGGTCCCGGTGCACTGTTCTGGATGTGGGTGACTGCGTTTTTTGGTATGGCCACCAAGTTCACCGAATGCACCCTGGCATTGAAGTTCCGCCAGATCGACCAGCATGGCGTAATCTCCGGCGGCCCGATGTATACGCTATTCCATGGCTTGAAGATGAAGCGGATGGCCATGCTGTTTGCGAGCTTTGCGCTGATTGCATCATTCGGGATCGGCAACATGGTCCAGGCCAACTCGGTTGTCGATGGGCTCGGCTACCTGTTCCCGGAAGTCCGTGACAACGCCTGGCTGGTGGGTGGTGTGCTGGCCTTTCTGGTCGGCATGGTAATACTGGGGGGCGTGCGACGCATTGCCCGTGTTGCCAGCACCATCGTACCTTTTATGGCCTTGCTCTATGTCGGTGCCGCAATTCTGGTACTGATCAACCATGCCGGACAGATAACATCCGCGCTGGCAACAATTTTCAATCATGCACTGAACCCCTGGGCCGTTGGTGGTGCCGCAGTCGGCGAAGCCATACGCTGGGGTGTGGCACGCGGCCTGTTTTCCAACGAGGCCGGCCTGGGCTCATCACCCATGGCACACGCGGCGGCAAAAACCAATGAACCGGTGCGCGAAGGACTGGTCGCCATGATGGAGCCCTTTATCGATACCCTGGTCATCTGCACCATGACCGGTCTCGTCATCGTCGTTACCGGTGCCTACACAGTGCAGCAGGACGAACTGGTCGGCGCCGCACTGACGGCACACGCCTTTCAAAGTTCGCTGGGCGTGGCTGGTGCCGGCGTGGTCGGTATCGGGCTCAGTCTGTTTGCCTTTTCGACTATTATCGCGTGGTCTTACTACGGTGATCGTTCAGCACGTTTTTTATTCGGTGAACGCGCGGTACAACCCTACCGCCTGCTGTTTACTTTTCTTGTCATGATCGGTGCGGCTGTGCCCCTACAACTGGTGTGGAACCTTGCCGATGTGACTAATATTCTCATGGCCTTACCCAACCTGTTGAGCCTCGCGCTGCTGGCAGGACTGGCGCAAAAGCTGAAAAATGAGTATTTTTCCCGTTCATTTACCGTTGAACAGAAACAGGTGGGTTCATGAGCGAGACAAGCACTGAGAGCGGGCTGACATACGAAGATATCACCATCGGTGCCGGCAGCCTGTGTAAAGGCCGCGGCCAGACCGCCATTGTGCACTACACAGGCTGGCTGGAGGATAGGAGTAAATTCGACTCCAGCAGAGACCGTAACGATCCGTTCAGTTTTCCCATTGATTGCGGCTATGTGATTCCCGGCTGGGACGAAGGCGTCGTCGGTATGAAGGTCGGTGGTATCCGCAAACTGACCATCCCGCCACAACTTGCCTACGGAGAAAACGGTGCGGGCGGCGTCATCCCGCCCAATGCCACACTGGTGTTCGAAATCGAACTGCTGGAAATTTCCGAATAAATGCTCCTCGAAGCGCTGCAGGAACAGATTGAACAGGATGTCCGACGCGCGCTGGACGAGGACATCGGCAGCGGTGATATCACTGCCCGGCTGATTCCGGAAGATCGTATATGGAAGGCCAGTGTCTACACGCGTAATCCGGCAGTACTGTGCGGACGAAACTGGTTTGATGCCGTATTCAAACAACTCGACGACAATGTCGACATACGCTGGTATGCCGCCGACGGCGAAACCATTGTCCCGCACCAGGTGGTATGCACATTAAAAGGCCCGACCCGTTGCCTGTTAAGCGGTGAACGGACAGCGCTGAATTTTCTGCAAACCCTTTCCGGCACGGCCACCCTGGCCTACACCTATGCAAAACGGGTGGAAGGCCTGAATACCCGGGTTCTGGACACCCGTAAAACCATTCCGGGCTTGCGCCGTGCGCAGAAATACGCCGTACACTGCGGCGGTTGTCACAATCACCGCATGGGACTCTACGATGCCTTCCTGATCAAGGAGAACCACATCGCAGCAGCGGGCTCGATCGAAGGCGCCGTTAAATTGGCCCGCGCCTTGAACAGAGAGCTTGCGGTCGAAGTCGAAGTGGAGAACAGGGAAGAACTTGAACAGGCCTTGCAGGCCGGTGCAGACCGCATCCTGCTGGACAACTTTACAACTGACGAGATTCGCCAAGCCGTAGCGCTGACCGGAAAGCGTGCTGAACTGGAAGCATCCGGCGGCATCACCCTCGACACCTTACGCCAATACGCTGAAACAGGCGTCGACTACGTCTCGATCGGCGCCTTAACCAAAGATATTCACGCTATTGATCTTTCCATGCGCTTCGACTAAAAAGTTTTACCTCCCTCCTGACGATTATTCGTAACTGTCTTTCGCGGTTAACCCTTGTTTCAATTCAGCTTCGTGACTCAAAGCAGTCCCTTCTGCTAGGCTTGAATACCATGACGCAGAAAAATCCACACATACTCGTTGTTGATGATGACCCCGACCTGCATGAACTACTGGGGCGTTATCTTTCAGAACAGGGTTTCGAAATCACCGCTGTCGAAGATGGCGCTGCGATGGACAGATATCTGGCCTCCGGTTCAACAGACCTGATCATCCTGGATCTTATGCTGCCGGGTGAAGACGGTCTCAGCATTGCCAAACGCCTGCGCAGTGACAGAGACACACCGATCATTATGCTCTCAGCACGTGGTGAAGAAGTGGACCGCATTGTCGGCCTGGAAGTCGGTGCAGATGACTACCTGCCGAAACCCTTCAACCCAAGAGAACTGCTTGCCCGGATTCGAGCAGTGCTTAGACGCCCAACAGCGCCACCAAACCCGGAATCAGAAAATTCACAACAGCAGACCTTTAGCTTCGGGCCGTTTCGACTTGATCCGGTCACACAGGAGCTGACGCGCGATGAAGAAAAAGTATCGTTAACCAGCGGCGAGTTTGCGCTGCTCAGGATTTTTGTAGAGCACCCTAACCACGTACTGAGCCGCGACACCCTTGTCGATATGCTCAAGGGTTTCGAACGCTCGCCTTACGATCGCAGCATTGATGTACGCGTCACGCGCTTGCGCCGCAAGATCGAGAGCGATCCGAGCTCACCGGTATACATACATACCGTCTGGGGCGAAGGCTACCGCTTCTCTCCCGGCAACGAGACACGAACGGCACACACATGAGCAAGCCGCTTACCCTGTTTACCAGAACAGGGATCACCTTAACCGTCGCACTGCTGGTGTTTGTCGTGTTCTGTATCGGTGCGATGGTGACCTATATCGCGATTCCACTTGCCAGACAAGGCTCTGATGATCTTGCCGCTCTGATGATACTGTCGGCGAGAACCTGGATCGAACGTCCGCCGGCAGCACGCTCCTTTCTCGACGAGGAACTTAGTTCTGAGTATGGATTGAAGGTCTCCCTGGCGGAAAAACCCCTGCCCTGTTCGAAGACGCCTCTGCCCTATCTCCTGTTCCTCGAGGAGGCACTCCAAAAACGGCTGGGTACCCCGGTGGCCGTCCGCAAAGGTGAACAATCCGTCCCCTGGTTCTGCGCCGACATACCCATGGGAGGACAATTCATCCGCGTCAGCTTCCCCTGGTCACGCATCGGTGCTCAACCGCCAGTCGCCCTGATACTAATTATCGCGGCCGGAGTGGTTGTCATCCTGCTGACCTCATTGCTGCTGGTGCGCCGTATCACCCGACCTCTGGCACGCCTGTCGGAGGCAACGTCACATATCAGCCATGGCGAAATACTCCCACCACTGCCGGAAACCGGCCCCAGGGAACTGGTGGATTTAACCCAGAAGTTCAATAGTATGGCACGTGAGTTGACCGAACTGGTCGAAAACCGCACCACCCTGCTGGCCGGCATTTCCCACGACCTGCGCACCCCGCTCACCCGTATGCGCCTGGCGCTGGAAATGCTGGTGCCGGATAAAGCCGATGCGACGCTGATTGAAAGATTACGGCAGGATACAGAACAGATGGATCAGCTCATTGGATATACGCTGGAACTGGCCCGGGGCCTGGAAGCTCACGCAGCCGAGGAGGTGGACCTGCGGGAATTTATTGATGGAATTATCACAAACTACCGGCAACCGGATACCGTCATCGACTGGGAACCACAAAGTTACTGTCCGGTTTCAATCGATACCATGGCCATGCAACGCGTACTGATTAACCTGTTTGACAACGCCATTCGCTACGGCGGCAACAAACCGGTGACCGTGCGTTGCCACCGCGACCGGGAAGCCACCGTTATCCAGGTACTGGACCGTGGAGAAGGCATCCCGGTGTCGGAACGCGAAGCGGTATTTCGACCTTTTCACCGCCTGGAAACTTCGCGCAGCCGGAAAACCGGTGGCAGCGGACTGGGTCTCGCCATCGCACGTCAGCTCTGTGATGCCCGCGGCTGGACAATAGAACTGCTGTCGCGCGAGGGCGGCGGCACCGAAGCACGGCTCGCGATTCCGGTCGCTGCGATGACCTCCTGAGCACGCAGCCTGCGGAAGGACCAGTCATGAACAGGAATAAGGACCACAAGGCAACAGTACCTCAACAAGTCATCGGTGTCGTTCCCATGGCCGGCCGTGCGACACGTCTTGCCGGGCTCCCCTGCAGTAAGGAGATTTATCCAATCGGACCGCGGGCCGCAGACGATGCGGGCCCACACCGGGGGGTGGTCTGTGAGCACCTGCTCAGGAAAATGCGCACTGCCGGTGTAAGCAGTATTTATGTCATCCTGCGGGAAGGGAAGTGGGACATACCCGCCTATCTCGGTGACGGATCAAAAGCAGGTTTGCCGCTCGCTTATCTGATGATGGGCTTGCCCTACGGGACGCCCTACAGCGTCGATCAAGCCTTCCCGTTTGTACGGCAGGCCACCGTCGCCTTAGGCTTTCCGGACATGATATTCGGTCCGGAAGATATTTTTACAACTCTCCTTGAACACCAGCAAGCGTCGGGTGCCGATGTTGTCCTCGGCCTGTTTCCCGCCGATCGGCCGGAGAAGGTAGACATGGTGGAACTGGACAATAGCGGGAACGTGAGACAGATCATCATAAAACCACGCCACACAGACCTGCACGACACCTGGGGGGTAGCCGTATGGGCGCCGGCGTTTACAGAATTCATGCACAAGTTTCTGACCTTACACCAGAAAACAGCCGCCGGGGAAACCGAGCTTTTTGTCGGCGACGTCGTACGGGCGGCTATTAAAGAGGGTCTGCGTGTTCACGGCGTGAAGGTATCAAAACAGCCTTTTCTGGATATTGGCAGCTGGGACGATCTGGGAAAAACGACGAACCACCCGCTCGACAAATAGACAGTCCGCATCGGCACACAGGATGTTCGGAGTTCGGAAACACCCCAGCCTGACTGTCGCCATCTGGAGACGGTTTGCGCATGATCAAGACATGCAGCTGCACCTCAAAACATGTAAGCTTATAAAGCACATAAGAAATATAAAACTGGTAGCAAATTTGCTTGTATAGACACCTATGCGCTGGTTGGGCGGTTATAAGAGCCTGGCCTTTCTTTATGATTCAGGAGAAACAATATGAACAAAAAATCCCTCATTACAGTAATAATTGCGCTGTTGACTGGCAGCGCTTTCGCGGCGAATGATCAAGCGCCCATGAGCCTCGGTTACGCTCAACAGGAATCCGGCAAGTCCGTGGAAGAGGTAAAAGCGGCCGATGTCAATGATGACAAGCACATCGATGCTGCCGAGTTCGGGGCATTAACCGTGCCATCGAAACGGGCACGTACAGCAACCGGCGACCAGCTTATTAACCTGGCAAATTAACAGGCCGGACAGCAGCAGCGGCCGCCGTCCGGTAACAGCATCAAAGCGGCGCGCAATAATCAGTTACCGGCTTTATCACCTTGAACCCGGCAATCAGCCGGGTCCCCGGCAGATAACTTTTTCCTGAATATCCAGCGCAAGGGAACAACGGCGGTACTCCCGACCCAGCGCACCGCGCTGCTGAACAGCTTGTCCATACGCCCCCCGACAACGCTGCCATAGTCCTCGCTTTCAAACACCACGGCAGTCTCCGCGCTTGCCGGGTCCAGGTAACCCTGGAAACTGGTGTTGCCGATATGAGTATGAAAGGGTGAACGTAACAGCTCCCCGTCCCTGATCCGCGCCGATAACGAGACCTCGCTAATATCCACCAGCTTGAGCAGGATATGCGCTATGGTCAGGTCAATATCTGCATTGTTGAGCTCCACTCGCCTGGGGAGAACAGGTATGTCAATGCTGATACCGCCGCCGGCACCCTCATTAGAATCCCGGCTTACCAGCGGAATCAGTGCCTCAATATCTGCCGGGTCCAGTTCTTCAAAGTGCAACAACGCCTGCAGCAGGTCTATCTGATCGTATCCGGACCAGTCCAGTTCACTGTTGAGCCGTGTCCCGTCTGTCTGTAGCTGGAGAAACTGCAGACGCCCGATATTCTCGGCAAGGACCAGTTGGCCCCGCAGCGTGTAGGAGGTCGCCGCACAGGGTGATACCCCCAACCAGGCAGCCAGCTCGCCGATACGCGCGCCATAAAGACCCACATGCAGGCGTGTTGCCGTATCAGCGTGCACCGCTGCCAGCGGGCCACTGATATCCAGCACGGCACCGCCTCCCGTGGCGGACAGCGTGATCGGCCAGCTCTCCTCCGCCAGCAACGCCTCCAACCCGCCAGCAGTGAACTCGGCAGAAAAGGGCTCGTCGAGCAAGGCCCCCCGAGCACGCATCACCAGCGCCTCACCCGCGGGCAGGGTCAGTTCCAATTCATCGAGAGTGACATCAACCGGCCGTTCGCCGGCGGCATTGCCGTAGGAAAGTTGCGCCCCGTCCACCTGCAGCGCCAGTGCCAGCCGGTTCACAAATCCTGTCTCACCGCTACCACGGACACTGGCCTGCAAACCGATATGCGGGAAGCGACCTCGGATAGCTGTTGTCCCGGTCAACGTTGTCAGCAGCCTGCCGGCACTGGCATCAGTGGCAGAGAGTGCCACTTCAAGCACGGGTTCTGCACCCTGTGCGGCCACGATCAGCTGACCCTGGAACGGCACATCGGCGATGCTGACAGTCAGTGGCACAGCGACGGGCCTGTCGGCCGGCGTTTCCCCGCCTGGGCTCGGCTGCCCGCTTAGGTCCCTTGCAGAGCCTGCACCGGCAGCAAAGCGCAGCACGGTATCAGTTGCGGACAGCTGCAGTTCCCCGGCAACAACCGGCCGGCCCTGGTCAACACGCAGCGATAGCCGGCCGGCAAGTGGCGCCTCTCCAAGCCTCGCTGCAAGCTTTGCAAATTCCCCAGGCCCGGCAATCTGCAGCTCAAACGTCATTACAAGGCCGCGCCGGAGCGCCTCCAGGGTACCGTTGAGCAACAGCCGGGTGTCCGCGAAGCTCACCGCGGCACGCAACGGCCAGGGCACACTCGGCAACAGCAAGTCTGCAAGCTGGCCACCGCGCAGGTCAATGGTGTACGGTTGTTGCCGAAAACGGCCCCGCAGCATCAGCTCAAGTGGTTGCCCGGGTCGGGTCTGAATAATGACCTCATTGAGCTTGGCCCGGTTGACCTGTCCGGTACGGTCATCCCGATCATTCAACGCCACCCGATGCAGGACGAGTTTCCGCAATTCGGGCTGCCGTGCCAGCAGCTCTGCGCTTGCCGACAGCAGCCGGGCATACACCCCGTCGTCCGCCTCACCCTGTTCAGCAGGACGCGTGCCGTGGGCAACAGCCTCCCGGAGGTTCAGCTCGATACTGGCGTCCTCGATCAGCAACCGCCTGCTGCGCGGCTCGCCCCGCAGCAGGGCGACCGGTGCCAGCCGCGCAGCAACCCGACCGGCCCGAAACTGGTCACCCTGCCCTGCCGGACCGGCGATACGAACGTCGTGCGCTACGATGGTGGGGCCCATGGTGGGTCTCAACAAAAGCGCCCCATCAATATGGACTTGCCTGCCAAGCGCCCGGGAGGCGGCTGTTTCGATCGGGTTCCGGAAGCTGTCCAGCGGAATAGAAATATTCAGGCCCAGTACCGCCAGCCAGGTAATAAACACCCCCGCCAGTATGACAGCAAAGACCATGGCAACCCGGCGGGTGAGTCGTTTTCGGCCCTGTTTCATCCCGGCCCTCCGACCACAGCAGCGGCCATCTGCAAAGTGTATCCAGCTGCTGATCAGCAGCTTAACACCACCATCAGCCGCACTGATAATGAGCGTAGGCACAAATCCGTAGAAATCGGCAAGTTCAGATTCGACCGACTTTTATTGATTCGTCGTGGCCTCATTTTTCGCAGAGATGACATATTTTCCTGCTGTATTCGTGCCACATTAAGCAGCGCCCGACACTCAGGTATGACATAAATAATAGTTATGCTTCAAAGGAGGAAGTCATGAAAAAACCAGCACTGGCTCTCGGTAGCCTGCTGTAGTAACCACGCCGTGCACCGCTGAGCAAGGCCTGAAAATTCTCGCCGCGGAGATGCACCAGCAGCTCATGGTCACCTGCCTCGAAATACACATCGGCGACACTGGTGAGAGACTCATCCAGCAAGGTCTCGATGCCATAGGCGGGCCCGAGCGGCGGCACCGCCCCCAGCTCGCAATCCTCGAACAATCCTGCGATGTCATCCTCGGTCGCCAAGTGCAGATCGCGGTTGAGCTCGTGGCGAAGGTAGTCCATCTTCAGCCAGTTGCTGGCCGGGATCACGACCATTGCATAATCAGACACGTCCTTTACCACCACCGCCTTGGCGATATGGTCTTCGGATATATGGGCCGCTTCCGCCGTTTCGTAGCTGGATTCCGTACGGGGATGCAGCATCAGATCATATTCCGCTTTTTGCTGAATCAAATACCGTTGCTGTGTTAATGCTATAGTCATCGTCTCGCTTCTCCATCATTCGATGCTGCCCCACAAACTAACGAAATAAACTGCAATAGGCTCGATTAGCCGGCCTCCTCACGGAGACTCTCTACGCCGTTTACGCAGAGGCCGACGCGACTGGCGTGCGCAGCTACAAAAAAATAGTTACGGTTGTATAGAAGCAAGGCTTGTACCAGCCTCTGGAAATTATCGATCTAACAAACACATGACTTAATAGCCTGAGAGATGGGAGGCTGGTGATGGGCCGAAACCGCCGTATCCGTCTCCGAATAGAGACACATAAATAAAGCAGTCAATTGGCTCCTTTGAATTCTGGCGTTACTTCTGTCGTCTGTCGGCGTCAGTACAAGATTCAGCATCGAAAGGGGGCTACGGGACCTGAATACAATCCTCCACCGGCGATACCGGAACAACGCGTAGAATTGGGCCCCTCACCCCATTATGATAAATTCGCGGCAGGGGCTATTGTGCCCGAAGGAATTCAGTGCGGCGCGTCGAAACCATACGTTCGCAACATGCAGCAAAAAACCCGCCGAAGCGGGTTTCATTGTAGTCCTCGGCGAGGCTCAGCGGACCGTCATAGATTTTCCGGATACGATCATTGATCGTCCCTGACGAGAAGCTGATGACGGTCAAATGGCGTTCGCAAATCTCCTGCAACAAAAGTCAGTTAGTCCCCGATGGCCCGTGGCCGAAGCAGTCATCAAGCTGTAACAAGCGTCAGATACAACAGGTGCCACATTGGTTGTTAGCGGCACGTTGGCTGCTCCGGAGGCGCTTTGCCATCGCCCGGTAAACATAAAACCAATCGTATTAAAACGACGGGTCGTAAGTACACGTTCGACCCCGCCGCACTTGATACGTTCGTAACTGTTTAGGTTTTCTTGCTTCTTGCTATAACGACCAGACCCAGCAGGACACCGCCGAAGAGCCAGGGTGCTTGGGGTGCTGGATCGGCGAGGTGAGAGCCGGGTGGCTTAGGAAGTACATTTTGGTTCAGAAGCAAATCACTCGAAAATCCGACAGGTGTAAAAAACGGATTCGACGACGGACGGATTTCTCCATCGAGTGGATCCGCACTCACTGGTTGATAGGCAAGAAGACAAAAAGCACACATAGCACCCAATAGACGTGATTTCATAGCCCACTCTCCTTGTTCCCTCGGCGCACAGTTCATGATGGGTGAAGCTGTTGATACACTTGGGATAGTGTTTAGCTTTACTATGCCTTCGCTGTTGAACTTACAATGCGCTTACACAACCCAAGCCAGACTGGATAGTAAACCCAGCACGTTAGAAATATAATGCGGGAACCTACGTATAAAAAATATTGGATTCCAGTATCAGATACTTCTTACGAGCGTAAGAAAATTCCTGCATAAAGTTTGGTGAACTTCCGGAAAGGTTCGACTCTTGCGGGTCGAGGCTCTCTACCGGATCAAATCCGATTCACCTACTCAGTGGCCAAAAAGCCCCTGTTGGGCGCCCTGGGATTTAAGAAAAAGAATCGCTGGAGTAGTGCGCCTTTGGCAAACAGAACCACCCTGGTTATTATTACAACTTATTGATTTATATGGTGCCGGTGAGTGGAGTCGAACCACCAACCTCGTCATTACGAGTGACTTGCTCTACCAATTGGAGCTACACCGGCATTTTTGGATTCGGGGATTATACAGATTCAAGATTCTCTTACTGCATCTGTAGTCATTACATTACGCTGTTTAATTCAGACTATAAATTGTGCCGCACCCTGATAATGACCTCCACACCTTCAATCACACTACCCTCTGGAGCATCCGGCAGTCGATCAACGGGGATCTTGCTGGGATCAATATCTGACAGTTCACCCGTGTCGATATTATAAAAATGATGGTGTCGACTGTTGTTGGTGTCGTAGAACACCCGACTGGGGTCAACATTCACTTCACGAAGAATTCCTTTGTGCGCGAACAACCCCAGTGTGTTGTAGACCGTCGCCTTGGAAACCCGGTTGCCGGTAGCATTGACCATTTCCAACACCTGATCGGCGCTCAGGTGCTGATCACGCACCAGTAACAGCTGGGCAATCTGCAGACGCTGCTGGGTGGGCAGGATGTCATAGTCCCGCAAACGCCGGGCGGCGTCCTCTTCACCCAGCACCGGCATGACGGTGGAATGGCTCATTTCCGCAGTATACGCTGCCATTTTAGACAAAGTCCAGATTCTCAGTATGGCTCAATATTCGATCTGTTTTCAGGCAGATAGGGTTGAGGATCGAGATCAGGCGAATGCCCTGACAACTGATCAGCCAACAGCCGGGCCGTGGCCGGTCCAAGCACAACGCCATTACGGAAATGACCGGCGTTGATAAACAGGTTGGCTATTTCAGGGTGCGGCCCGGTCATCGGGATGCCATCCGGACTGCCTGGCCGCAGACCGGCCCAATGCTGCACTATTGGCTGCGCGGCCAGATCGGGAATCAGTTCGAAAGCGGATCGCTTCAGCTCCTGCAGGCCCGCTTGCGTGGTTTGCTTCTCGAATCCCGCGTACTCCAGGGTACTGCCGACCAGTACGTGACCATCACGGCGCGGGATGACGTAGCGCCCTTTATATAAAGTAACTCGCGAAACCAGTCCTGGCGGCCCCTTGAACAGAATCATTTGACCGCGTACCGGTTCGATCGGCAATGTCAGGCCGGTAGATTCCAGCAGCCCTGCCGTCCAGGCGCCGCTTGCAACGATAAAATAATCGGCGCTGATCTCGGTTTCAGGCGTACGTACGGCTTTGACCCGATCCGCTTCTATCTTCCAGCCCTGCGCCGGGGATTGCGAACGGATTTCGACACCGCTGTTTTCCAGCGTGGCGCGCAGTGATTGTGCCAGGCGCGGATTGCGCACCTGGGCAACCTCCGGCAACCAGGCAACAGACGCCGGCATTAGTCCAAGCCGGGGTTCCAGTCGCTGCGCATTGGCACCATCGAGCAATTCCAGATGGGCCCCGAACCGCGTTGCCCACTGCTGCATCGCATCCCTGTCTTCGACATCGGCAATCAGCAGCCCGGACGGGGTCCATTGCGGATCGATACCGGAATCCGTTTCGAGACGCTGGCACAATTGCGGATAATAGCGTTGACTCCAGCGCGCCAGTTCACTGACCGGGTCCGGGTAGCGCCAGGGATAAAGAGGTGACAGTATCCCGCCACCTGCCCAGGAAGATTCACGCGCCGGCTGCCCACGTTCCAGGATGGTGACCTGCATACCCCTGGTCGCGAGCTCATGCGCTGTCAGCATACCGATCAGGCCGGCACCCACAACGACACAGTCAGTCATTGCCAGTCCGCTCTATGCTGGGAAAAGTACGACTACCGCCGCCAGCAATCGGGGCCCGCGTACCCTTCGCGGTAATCAGGACCCTCGGCGCTAATCGCGAAGACCCCGCAGCGGTCAGACTGTTGAACACCCTCCGGCTGCGCGAGCACCAGGAACGCAACCGCATCAGCCTGATCAACACGCAAGCGGTAATAACCATCGGGTGATTCCGGCGAAGACCAGCCAAGGGCTTCAAGATCCTTAGTATAGCGCGGATTGCCGGCACGCCATCGCTCCTGCGCGAGCTGAACCTGCGCCAGTCCAGCCATGGCATCACTACGCCGAGATTTGGCGACCAGTCCACTGAAGGAAGGCACGGTAATGGTGGCGAGTATCGCAACAATAGCCAGTGTTATCAGTAATTCAAGTAAAGAAAAAGCCGGATTGTACGGTCTATCCATGAGGCAACTCCTTTTGCCGGATCAGAACGGGAAGGCGACCGTCCTTGCGCCTTCCATAAACCTGACTATACTTTGCGCGACAACAGGGAACAAGTTGCACTGGAGCCTGATCATGGAAGATACAAGGCCTTCCGGTTTTACGCTTCTGGAACTACTGGTGACTTTGGCACTGGTCGGTTTGCTGGCGGGTCTGGCCGTGCCGGCAATGGGTCGACTACTGGACACTGCACGACTGCGTTCAGCGACTGAAGCCTTCTCCCAGGAACTTCAACGGGCGCGAAACCACGCATTAAGCCATCAACAGCGCATTTACTTTTCGCTATCCGTCGCTGCGGACCGGTGGTGTTACGGCTGGGGTGAACTGGCAGCCTGTGACTGCAAGGCAGGCGATTCGGAAGCGACGGCCTGCCGCACGGGCAGCGATAGCCAGCGGCGGCTACATCGCCGGTTGAGTACGGATTTCCCTTCAGTCAAGCTGAACACAACACGGCCTGCGGCTTCACGAACCCTGCATTTCTCACCCCTGCGCGGAACCGCCACCGCAGACTCATTTGCGCTGCGCAACGACGCCGGCGAGCTCCACGTGATCGTCAGCCCGCTCGGGCGGGTACGCACCTGTTCAACAGACGGCCGTGGATATACCGCATGCTGACCGACCATCATCAACAGCGCGGTGTCACACTGGTGGAGTTAATGATTGCCAGTGTTATCGCCCTGATTGCTCTGTCTGCTGTACTGACGGTATACAGTGCAAGCGCCCGGCACAGCACCGGTCTGCTGCAACAGGCTCACTTGCACCAGCAACTTCACGCCCTGATGCATCTGATCGGACGTGACCTCAAACGTGCCGGCTACTGGCATTTCGACCCGCGTTTTCGGGCAGCCAGCGACAATCCGTTTCAAAATCCCACGAATCAGGTACGCATTCAGGCCTACACGGGGAATAGCCCGGATTCGTGCATTCTGTACGCCTATGACCTGGACCAGGACGGCCTCGTCGGGGTCGGGGTGTGTGCCGATACGGATTGCGCAGACGAAACCGACAACGACAATGTCGAGCAGTTCGCCTTTCGACTTCACGGTGCACGGCTGCAGTCGCGTTATGGCGGCTTCGACCTGGATTGCGACAGCGGTTACTGGCAAACAGTGAACGATCCGGCGATGGAAGTCACCCGGCTTCAGTTCACACAGTATTCCAGCTGTCTGAACCTGCTGGAGACCGATCGGGAATGTACACCGGGCGCCCCCCGGCTGATACAACGCGCCCTGCAAGTTCAACTCAGTGGACAATTGCGGAACAGGCCGGGCAGCAACACGACAATCACCCAATGGATAAGAATTCGTAATGACCAGCTCAGGGAAGGGAAAGAATGGTAAAACAGTTAAAGCCGGGGCGGGACCACCAGGCAGGTGCAGCAACGCTGCTGGTCGCGCTGGTACTTATGATGTCGATAACCGTCGTCACGCTGGCGGTGGCACGTACACTGGTCGTGGAACAGCGTATGGCCAGCAATGATAACTGGAATACCCGACTGTTGTTAAAGGCTGAGGCCGGGCTGGCGACAGGACTTGCCTACCTGACCGGTTCTTTACAGGCGATGGCTTGGCAGCAGGCAACGAACAATAACACTCTGGTTGATAAAATCACGGTAGCTTCCGCCGGGCCGGACATTCAAACCGATGTGGTTTTCAGCCGACCGACCGACTCGGATCAATACATCTTCATACAGGTAACGTCGAGCAGAGATGATGGATCAACACTTCATGCAGGCGTCAGCCAGACTGTGCGTCCGCTGTCGGTGCTGACGCCATTGGCCGAATCGGCACCACCGCTGATTCTCAACGGTTGCCTGACATCCATACCGATCAGCTTCGATATCCGTCCCCTGAATGCCGACTCCGATCAGGCGGGTGATTCCGTGTGGCTGGGCGGGGACAGACCCTGCTCCACGCTGCACCTGGTCGACACTCACAACGGACTGATACAGACAAAAATTACAGGGGATGATTTGTGGCCACTGGTTTTTTCGGTCAGCAGAGAGGAATTCGAATCGCTGGCGACCGAACAAAACAGGCTTGCGGATAGCGATCGCAACTACTGGCTCGCACAGGATGGCGATCTGAACTCGGGCCGCTGGAAGCGGAGCCTGGGCAGTGCAGACAGGCCTGTTGCCCTGTATTTCTCAGCGGATATTGGCTGTCCTGAATTTTCAGACGGTGTCCGCCTGTATGGCGTTGTTTTTATCGACACGGACTGCCCCGAACCGATCGCCGACACTGGCTTTGAAGTGTTCGGCACACTGGTCATCAACGGCAACCTGAATACAGGCGATACAAAGCTGCGCCTCAATCATATTCAGCTTGCGGACACGCAGCAAACCCGGCTTCAGTTCCCGGTACTGCGCAGTGTCCCGGTACCGGGTACATGGAAGGATTTTTAATAACCATGAAAAACAGACATTGCGGCTTCAGCCTGATCGAGGCAATGGTCTCGGTTGTGGTACTCAGTGTTGGCCTGCTCGGGCTGGCGCAACTTCAGGCGCGACTCTGGTCGGCTTCAGGCGACCTGCACTCGACCGACGAAGCCTACCTGCTGGCAGGCAACGCTCTCGAAAAATCCGCCATCGCGCAGCTGATTGCCGCTGATCTCATCACCGATACCACTGCACAGATCGCCGGTTCGGCAGCCCTGTTCGCTGTCGAGCTATCACTGACGGAACAGGCGCAGCTGGCCGAAGCAACGGTGCGCGTCGATTGGGAGCGTCAAAGCGAAATTCGCTCGCTGGCACTGGATAGCGCGATTTACACCAACGCCCGCGCATCCGATAACCGCCTGCTGTTAGCGGTGGACTGATTCACCCTTCTACCAGCAATCCGCCATGCCACCAGTCTTCACATTGGCCTGGTTGATGGTCAGTGCGCCACAGGGGTCGGCGGCCTGGGCTGCGCCGGGCGTCGCCGTTATGAGGAAACTGGTGGCGGTGGGCGCGAAGGTCAGGGTGTAATGGCCTTCATCCGAAGCCGCTGCGACAGGAGCTCCCACATAGGTGTTACTCTGGGTAAAGAAGCGTTCCGCCACCTGTACCGCTTGCAGTAGTGCGGTCTGGCCGTCCGCGCGGCGTGTCTTTTGCGTCTGGTTCAAATAAGACGGATAGGCGACGGCCGCCAGAATGCCTACGATAGCCACTGCGATCATCAGTTCAATCAGAGTAAAGCCTCTGCTGCTTGCTGTTTTCATGTCAGTCCCTGCCTTTAGACTCAAAATGGTAATACGTCTGCGATCAGTCGAGATAGATCCAGATTTCCTCAATACGCGGTACAACGCTGCCGCTCGCGGTTCGTCCGCTGCGAAACCCGATATGCGTACCGGCGGTCAGCTTGTCGAGTGACAGGTAGCTGTCGCCGCCCGGCGCATGCACCACCGTATTGCGGTCCAGCTGGTAGTAGCCACCGTTGATCAGCAGTCCGCGATAGTCGGAGCTGACTTCCTTGATCACACCCGTCGCGGTGTCCTTGCCCGCCAGGGCGCCGCTCGCCGGTAATACCATCAGTAACACCGCGGCCAGACAGGCTGTTATGGAGTGTCGAATTGTCTTCATGATTTAATCCTCTTTCGAAACGGTCTTACCTGATTTGACGCCAGGACTGACGGCCTTTAGTGGAATCGCCTTTCTCTTCAACGGTCTGGATATTGCCGCTCGAGCCACTGATGTACTTGAACTCCCGCTCACCGGCATCGATGACCACGGGCTGACTGATGATCTCCCGGAAGCGCTGGCCGCTGACCGGTACTTTGCTGCCATCGGGCAGGGTCACGTAATCCCCGTCATCGAACAGGCCGTCGCCGTCCAGGTCAAAGACCGTAAACGCGAAGCGTGCACCGTTGACGGCATCGACTTCCATCAGCCAGCCCGAGCCGCCGAATCCGCAGACGTCGAGGGCGGGTATCAGCGTACTGAAGATCATGCGTCCATTGCGCAGCAAGGGGTCGACCACGACGCGCTCACCCTCGGCACCGTTCACCGGCGACACGAGATCCAGGTACCAGCCCTCCTGGGTCTGGTAGTCTATCGAGTTATCCGATACCACGCGCACATCGAACACATTGGTGCCGAAACTCACGTCATAGAACTCCCCGTCGATGGTCTGGGGCTGCAGGACACCACGGCCGGACACCTTTACCCCCTCGTCGCGAATGCCATAGAAAGTGTTGACCGGCGGGTTTACGGGGACAATGTTGTCACCGACTTCGAAGAACTTGCCGGTGCCGAAGTAGACCATGATACCGCCCTTTGGGTGCAGGCCGACGGCCGGCCGCACGGTTATCGCCTGTGCGGTTCCACCGGCATCCAGCGCCGTGAACAGTGGTGCCGGCTGCGGTGGACTACCCGCTTTATAGGCAACCTTCCAGCTGCCACTGGTGCCGGCGGAGACATCAAACTTCCACAGGTTGCCCTGCAGATCACCGGCGTAAATGCTATCGGTGATCTTGTCGCCGTCGATGTCGACCGGCACCGGTGCTGACAGACCGTTCGGGCTGAGCGCCGAGCCGACGCCGGTATCGATTTTCGCCAGCAGCGTGCCGTCAGCGAGATTGATGATAAACAGCGCGGCAGTATCACTGGCGCCGTTATAGCCGTTGCCGACCAGGGCGGCCCAGCTGCCGTCGTTCATACGGGCGATCGTGGGCTGGCCCAGCACATAGCCGAGATCCGCGTCGGTGCTGCTGGTGAATTCCCACAGCACCTTGGATGCACTGAACGCGGTCGGACTGGTGATATCGAGCGCGAAGACAGAACGTCCACCCCCGCCCGGTGCCCCAACCAGGACGGTTTTCCAGCTCGCGCCCAGATAGGCATCGCTGACACGCGGCGAGCCGTTGACATAGTACTGGTGGGTATAGGTCGAATCGGCCAGGGCATCGAGGTTGGGGAATACCGTGCTCGGAACGTAGGCGAACATTTCCGTTCCGGTGTCGGCATTGAAAGCGTGCAGCATGCCGTCATTGGCGCCCACATAGACGAGCGGAACGCGGTTCTTGTAAGCGGTGGTATTGCGGTAAATGGGGTATTCGGTGCCCTCCGTCCCTGGCAGCGACTTGAAACCGAAATCGCGTCCACCGACAAATGCCGGGTTGGAATTGACGATATCGCCGAGCACCGTTTTCCGGCTGCGGAAGGCGGAATTGTAGCTGCCACTGCTGCCGGTATCGCCACGCAGGTAGGCGACCAGTTCTGCGCCGTAGGTCTGGTTGGCGGACTGTTCCGCCGCCACACCGGTGTTCCAGGCATAGGGCGCATTGCCCAGCAGTCCCTGTACCATTGCGCTGTTGAGGTCGCTGCCGGCCGCCAGTGCCGTGTAATCACTCGGCCACCAAAACTGGATACCGGTACTGTTAGCCGGGTCGTAGGTGTAGATGTTACGGCTGGCGGCACTCACTGTCGCACTGGCGGAGGGTGGCAGCAGATTTCGTGCGGACCAGTCCGCCACCAGACTCACATCGCCGGTGGCCGGGTCGATGCTGAATGCCACCAGGTCACCCGACCAGTCGCGGCTGTCGAAGCGCGCCTGGTAGATGGTGGTATTGGTATCCAGTCGCGTCGAGTTGGTGGCGACGGCGGCGGCGGCCGCCTGTCCCTTGTATTTGGCGTCATCGATGGCGTTCTTCAGGGCGGTGGCCAGGTCCGTTGCGTTGTTGGCGGTGACGTAGTCACCGTTGCCGTAGGCGGCGGCGTCTTCCAGCATCTGATTACTCTGCGCAAAACCGATGGTGTAGGTCTCCATGCTCTGCAGCGGGAACAGCGGATCCTGGTAACTGCCACCGGCGTTGTCGTTGCCGCTGGTCTTTATATCGGTGTCATAGCCGAATTTGGCAATGTCGTCCAGGTACAGCGAGTAACCCTCGTCGCCCTCGCTGCCGTCGGGGTTAAAGCCGTCGGAATACTGCGGGAAATGGGGGTGCATGGCCGTCGTGGTGGCCGGCGCCAGGCCGTCCCAGTCGGGCAGCTTACCCGACGGATCGTCCGGGTCATCGGTGGCGAAAGTGGTGTCGCGGGTTGGCAGACCGTCGGTAATCACCACCGAGAAATTGTGCTGACAGCGGTACTCGATCGGGCTGGTGTAGCTGGTGTTATCGTGATAGAAACTGCTCAGGCCGCGGAAGTAACGCGTGACTTCGTACAGGGCTTCGGCCAGCGGCGTGTTGCTCGCCGCGGTATAGGTGTCGATCGCGTCCTTGACGTCTGCCGCATTATTACTGTCACAGGCCTCGTCGATAGTCGCACCGTGACCATAGTCCTTTTCGCTCGGATTATAAAAGCTGGAGGTGCCGAAACGCACGCCGCTGCTCTGATCGACCAGATCTTTCGCAGCATCCTTGGCGACCTCCATGCGTGTTACGTTGGGTATGGCACCACCGCTCAGATCGGTGTTGTCGGCGTAGGTCTCGAACAGGTAATTCAGATAGTTTCCTGAATAGCGTGTATCGCCGCCGCCCCGGGGATCCGGCAGGAGAAGACATTTATTTGGACCGGTGGCACTTCTGCCCTCTTTCCAGCCTGCGGTGCAGATTCCCTCGCTGACGTTACTCAAGCGGTTGTTGCTCGATTTCGGACTGTAGTTGACACCACCGTCACTCCAGTCGGCATAGGTGACGGTATTGTCATAACCGCTCGCCCAGATGATGTTATCCATACTGCCCGAGGTATCGACCAGCAGCATGACATTCGGGTCTACGGCAGCGCCGATGAACAGCGGCGTATCGGCAATGCTAACGGCGCCGGCCGGTGCGCTGACCGCCAAGCCGATAATGAGACCGGACGTTATCGCTTTCAGTTTGTATGTCGTTTTCATCATAGCTACCTCGAAACAATGCGAGCGTGTGTTAATATTTTCGGATCAGCGTTTGAATGCCGCCTGCAGTATGGTGATGGCCTTGTCAGTGCCACCCACTCCCCGTGCCGTGACCCGGTAGACCCGGGTTTCCGGCAACGGCTCGTCGGCCGCGACACTGCCCTTGGGATCCGGTACCGGCGGCAATTCCTCAATGATGTACTGGGGCCGCGCACTCAGGTAGGCGAGCGAACCGGTGTAAGACTGTGATCCTGTGGCGGTCCAGGTGGAGCTGACTTCCCACAGCGGCGGGTTGCCCCGGGTAGCCGGCTGGTACAGGCCCGTGTTGCTGCCGTCGAATTCCTTCAACACCGCCACCTGTAGGCTGGTCTCGGCTTCCCGCAAGGCGGCTTCAGCGGCCTGAAAGGAGAGATCGCTGTCACGCACGTTGTGCACCATCTTCTCTTCCATGCTGCTGTTCTGCATGCCGGTCACTCCGATCAGGGTCATCACCATCAGCATGATCAGCGCGACGAACAAGACAACACCACGCTGCCGGTGGGCTGTTGTGTACTGTACGGGCTTGCATTTTTCGTTACTCATAAGCTGTTCCACCCTGATCATGAAGCACGGTTGCGCACGGCCACCGTGGCGGTGAATTCCCGGCGCAGATAGCGGTCGCTGGTCGGTAAGGAGGCACCCGCCACCGTCGCGCCGTTAAAGACGTAATCCAGCGGGGCGTCGCTGAGATTGTTATCGTTGGTGCGCAGCAGCAGATGGATACGTGCACTCACCACCGCGGACCAGTCGAAAACCGAGTCGGCGTCACGGTAAGCGTCGGCGGTGCGATCTCCGTCAGTGTCTTCGCCGTAGCTAATCTGCATGTCTTCGACGCCTTCGACCAGCTCGAACACCTGGCCGCCGTCATAACGGTTCAGCACCGGCATGGTCGCACCGTTGACGACCTTGTTACTGATGAAGTAGGCGTAGGTGCCGATGCGGACAATTTCCGCGTCATCGCTGAACTGTTCTTCGTCCGGTGCGCTGGCGCCGCCCCACGACGAGACGGCGTTGCCGGGAGTGCCGCTGGCGGGATGGGTGATGTTGAGATCGGGCGGTGTGCCGGTGACCTGCAGGTTACCGGCCTGAAAAACGCGCGACTTGATGCAGTCGGAGACCATGAGGATGTCGGTCGCGCACAGGCCGCTGACCTTGTCGGTCCCATCCGCACAGCCGCCCGGTACCTGCGACAGGGTTTCCACAAACAGTTGCGCCGAACTGTTGTTCTTGACGACACGGACCGGTTCGTCGCTGTTGCGGCGTACCACAACGACGTCGCTACCGGCGATCGGCACAATACCGGCACCCGACAGCAGGGCCGGCGGGCTGGCGCCGACATCATTAAATCCGGTCAGTCCGACCGAGAAATCGTATTGCAGGCTCCCGGGGTTATTGAGGGTATTGGTGATTGGTCCGAAATTGGTGCAGCCGTGATAGCCGGCCATGCGCACGTCGCGGGTCAGGAAACTGAGGGCAAAGCGTCCGTTCTCCTGCAGGCGCGCCAGGCTGTCCTGCATCCGGTAGGTGCTCTTGGTGCTGGCATAGATCTGGATCACACCGGTCAGCAGGACCACACCCACCGCAAGGGCGACCATGATTTCCACCAGTGATAAGCCACTCTGCCGGTGCGCTGTGCGATTCATTTCAGCTGTGCGATTCATAACGTTTTCTTTAGGCTCGCTGTTCATAGCTCTGTCTGAATGGTAATGGTTGCTGTATTGCTGCCCTGGGCCCGGCTGTCATCCCACTGCACAACAACGGTGGCCAGGCCGCCGTTGACATTGGCCGAGGCGTCTCCGCTCGGCAGCTGACCGGTGATCAGCGTCTTCCATTCGCGCAGGTCGGTCTGCGCGATCGACGTACCGGCCGGCGCGCCGGCGCCCATGGCAATGTTATAGGTGCCGGACAAGGCACTCAGTCGGTTGGCGCGCATGCGGTCGAGAATGTCGTAGCCGTAGGAAACTGCCTGGGAGCGCATGTAGGCGCTGTGGTTGGTCTTCAATCCGGTGGCCTGAAGCCCAGCCAGTCCCAGTAATCCGACCGAAAGCACCAGCACGGAGATGAGGACTTCCAGCAGCGTGAAGCCGGCCAGCGGCCGTTTGACAGGGTATTTGGTCTTCATGATTTGCATAATGATCTTCCTGCCTTGTTCTCTATCATGGACATGCCGAGGTCGTTACACCGCCGACCCGGCCCGCCGAGGTAATATCGATGGTGCGCTGCTGCATGCCCGTGCAATCGGGAATGGTGTGGGTAAAGGTAAACGGGACAAGCACGCCGGTGGTGCCATTGCTTTGATAACGCACAAAGGAAGCACCGCCGGTCTCGCTGATGGCCGGGTTACCCGGCAACTGATCCCAGGCCCGGAGCAACTGGGAGACAGTGGGATTACCCGCCGAATTGGTATCGGTAAACACGATCCAGCCGGTTGCCCAGTTATTGGCGCCCGAGCAGCTCGCCTGATCCGTGCTGGCGCAGACCGATACCGGCGAACCGCGCCGTATCGCCTCCATGCGGGCCAGGTTGAACGCCGTCACCATCTCGTTGACCTGGCCGGTAATCCGGTTATTCTGAATCAGGTCCCGAAAACTCGGCACCGCCAGGGTCAATACAATGGATGCGATAACCAGGGTCATCATTAGCTCGACTAGTGTAAAACCGCGTTGTTTTTTCATGGTCCCAGTTGTAACCCCGCTCAATAGGGCTGTAAATTGAATTCCGATCAGGGGAATTTTTCCTGCGACGAACGGTCGATTTCCGCGAAATCGGACAGATCGCACCGCCCGTCACACCCTGTATTGGTATATGGCGATAAAAACTTTATCGGGGAAACAGCGGCCTGGCGCCACCGTGGGGATAAGCGGCGCTTCAGGACCGACGAATGGTAAAGCCGGGGGAATTAAAAGGAACTACCTGTTAATAAATCGGCAATAAAATACCGGGCGTATGAGCGCCGTCCTTCGGCGCGATATCGCGGCCAGGCGGCCTTTCAGGGAAGCTCGCTGGTGGTTACCCTCAATTCTCTGGGTAACACGAATGTAATCGTCTCTTCGCGGCCGCACTGTTCGGTGACACTGGCCGCACCCCATTCTTTCAGCCGGTCGATAACCTGTTGCACCAGCACTTCCGGTGCAGAGGCACCGGCTGTCACGCCAATGGTATTTTTCCCTTCCAGCCAGGCCTTCTGAATCTGCTCCGGACCATCGAGCAGATACCCCGGTACGCCCTGCTGTTCCGCCAGTTCGCGCAAGCGATTGGAATTCGAGCTGTTGGGCGAACCGACGACCAGTACCACATCCGCCTTGCTGGCGAGTTCGCGAACCGCATCCTGACGGTTTTGTGTGGCATAACAGATATCTTCCCGGTACGGGCCCTTGATGTCGGGATAACGCGCGCGCAGCGCTTTAATGACTTTTTCGGTATCGTCCACTGACAGGGTGGTCTGCGTGACATAACTGAGCTTGTCCGCGTGCCGCACTTTCAGTTGCCCGACGTCCTGCAGATCTTCAACAAGGTATATCCGGCCGCCCGCCGACTCATCGTACTGCCCCATGGTGCCTTCAACTTCCGGATGCCCCTGGTGGCCGATCAGAATACACTCGCGGCCCTGCTGGCTGAAACGCGCCACTTGCAGGTGCACCTTGGTCACCAGCGGGCAGGTGGCATCAAAAACTTTCAGGCCGCGGCGCCCGGCTTCCTGACGCACCGCCTGCGAAACGCCGTGCGCGCTGAAGATGACGGTCCCGCCATCCGGCACCGCGGCCAGTTCGTCGACAAACACGGCGCCCTTGTCGCGAAGATTATTGACGACGTAGCGGTTGTGTACCACTTCGTGGCGCACGTAGATAGGAGCACCAAACAGTTCCAGGGCACGATCGACGATTTCGATGGCCCGATCGACGCCGGCACAGAACCCGCGGGGATTGGCTAGTATCAGTTGCATAGTTTACGAGTCTATCGCGGTCAGAGGAGCGCCGCTACACAGTACTGTCCGGTTAAGTTTCATTGAAAATCAGTAAGGTCGTGTGCAAAAAGCTGATTACGGTGTTAATAGATTACAGAAAATTAAAATTCAGGCGTGAGAATAAATGAGAATGCCCTCTCCCGGAAGAGGGTGTCGCAAAAGGTTGTAGCCCCTTCTCCCTCCGGGACGCTTACAGGGATGTAAGCGGTAGGGCAGCGCCTGGTGCGGTTGCCGAGAAGGCTGGGATGAGGGGACATAAGAATCAAAGCGTTAGCTTTTCTAGTCCCCTCTCCCTAACCCTCTCCCGAGGGGAGAGGGGACTTTTGCGACACCCTCCGGGGGGAGAGGGGACTTTTACAACACCCTCCGGGAGGAGAGGGAGTTAACGGGACAGTAGTGGCAGCTAGGGGTTGAGCGTTTGGCCAAAATTATAAACCCTGATCAAATCGGATTTTCGACAGAAAGAATCTCGACTTCGAATTCGATTTCCCGCCCGGCGAGCGGATGATTGAAATCCATTCTGACCCGCTGCTGCTGTATTTCTATGACGGCGCCGGCAACATCCTCTCCGGTCTGGCCGGTAAAACCGATGATCTGCCCCTCTTGCAGCGCCATGTCCGGAGGAAATTGATCTCTTGCAACCCACTGTAGTGCAGCATCCTCACGCTCACCAAACGCCTGCCCGGGCATCAGGGTCAAGGTCTGGCGATCGCCCGCTCCAAGGCCGATCAGCGCCAGCTCCAGCCCCTTGTCCAGTGCCCCGTCACCCACCACGAAGCTGACCGGCTCATTGTCGAAGCTGCTGTCGGCAACCGTACCATCGGCCAGCCGCAAGGCAAAATGCAGGGTCACTTTCGAGCCGATGGTAATCTGCATATTTAGGAGACCTTTCTTTTGGATCGAGTACACAGCATAGAGTGACCTGGCTTTGCGGGACACGCTGCGCCCCAGGGCACCCTCTCTTGCTCCGCAATTCACCTTGTAGATACATCCCTGTACGCTCGACGGCAGCATCCCTCGGCAATTGCTCCTGCATCCCCTCAAGGGGCCTACTTTTGGTGCTCTACCGTCGCCCGTCCATGGGCTCGTGCTGCCGACGGCCCCGCAAAGCCAGGCTACCCTATGCTGTGTCCGCCTTATTAGCGAACAATCCGTCCCAGACCAGCAACACCGCACCGACCGTGATCGCCGAATCGGCGATATTGAACGCCGGCCAGTAGAAGCTCTTGTAATAAAGCTGGATGAAGTCGATCACGTGCCCAAACCAGAGCCGGTCGACAAGATTACCGACGGCGCCACCGATCACCAGTGACAGGGCCAGCGCCAGTGCCCATTGTTCGGACTTGAGCTTGCGCAGCCAGAATGTCAGCAATATGGCTGCGATGAAGGAAATCGCCACGAAAAACCAGCGCTGCCAGCCGCCTGCATCGCTCAAAAAACTGAACGCCGCACCCCGGTTGTACAACAGGGTCAGATTAAACGAAGGCAATACCCGCAGCGGCTCAGCATAAACAAGCTGTGCGTTTGCAACATACTTGCTGATCTGGTCGAGAATGATCACCACCAGCGATACACCAAGCCACTTAGTCATAGTCAGGAACGCGGCTAGGCATAGCGCCGCTGCTCTCCACTGCCGTCCACATTCTCCACGCAGCGGCCGCAAAGTTCAGGATGGACAGTGCTGCCACCGACATCTTCGCGGTGATGCCAGCAACGTACGCATTTGCCATAATCCGAAGGCGTCACCCGTATGGCCATTTGAGCACCATTGAGGTCTACGCTGATCGCTTCAGGCGCCTGTTCCCCGAGCGGATGCAGACGCGCATAGGATGTAATCAGAACAAAACGCAGCTCGTCTTCCAGGCGGGACAGCCTGGCCAGCCAGTCGGCATCACAGTAGAGATCAACTTCTGCATCCAGTGATGAACCGATATCACCGGCCACACGAAGCTTCTCCAACTCCTTTTTCACCGCATCACGAACCTCCAGCACTGCCTGCCAGTACTCCATGCCGAACTGTTGCCCGGCTTCTTCTTCCGTAAGAAACATGTCCGGCAGCACAAACCAGGTTTCCAGAAAGACGGATTCCTCGCGGTCACCGGGCAGATTGCGCCAGATTTCTTCCGCGGTAAAACTAAGTATGGGTGCCAACCAACGCACCAGCGCCTCTGCAATCAGATACATCGCAGTCTGCGTGGAACGTCTTGCCACACTGTCCGCCCGCGTTGTGTACTGGCGGTCCTTGATGACATCCAGATAAAAACCACTCAGATCAGTCGCACAGAAGTTATGCACCTTCTGATAGATGTGATGGAACTCGTAAACCTCATAAGCCCTGACCACCTCTTCCTGCAGCTCACGGGCGCGCTCCACGGCCCAGCGATCGAGCATCAACATCTGTTCCGGCGGCAAGGCGTGTTCCACCGGATCGAAACCGGCCAGGTTGGCCAGCAGGAAACGCGCCGTGTTACGCAGGCGCCGGTAAGCATCCGCTGTACGTTTGAGGATTTCATCGGAAACGTTCATCTCGTTGCGGTAGTCGGTCGCTGCCATCCACAGGCGCAGGATATCCGCACCCAGGCTGTTCACCACTTTCTGCGGTGCAACCACATTGCCCTTTGACTTGGACATCTTCTGACCCTGGGCATCGACGGTAAAACCGTGGGTCAGAACCTGACGATAGGGTGCTGTGCCGTGCATGGCGACCGAAGTCAGCAACGATGACTGGAACCAGCCACGGTGCTGATCGGAACCTTCCAGGTACAGATCGGCAGGAAAGCCCAGTTCCTCTCGGCGTTCCAACACACACTGGTGCGTGGTTCCGGAATCAAACCAGACGTCCAGCGTGTCCTGCACCTTATCGTACTGATCGGCCTCGTTGCCTAACAGGGTCTGCACATCCAGTTCAAACCAGGCATCGATACCATGGCGTTCGACACGCAAGGCGATCTCCTCGATCAGACGTGCCGTATCGGGATGCAGTTCACCCGTTTTATGGTGCACGAACAGCGCGATGGGTGATCCCCAGGTCCGCTGACGCGAAATACACCAGTCGGGACGCCCTTCAACCATGCCTTCGATACGCGCCAGCCCCCAGTCCGGTATCCATTGCACGTCCCCGATCGCTGCCAGCGCCGCGCTGCGCAGACCGTTCTGATCCATGCTGATAAACCACTGCGGTGTAGCACGGAAAATAATCGGCGTCTTATGCCGCCAGCAATGAGGATAGCTGTGACGCAACGCCTCGATATGCAGCAAAGCACCCCGGGCCTTTAAGACATCGAGCACATCATCGTTGGCCGAAAACACGTGCTTGCCGGCAAATAATTCCGTGCCTTCCACGAATACACCGTTGGCGCCGACCGGGTTGTCGACCGCGATACCGTAGCGCTGACCCACCACATAGTCATCCTGGCCGTGGCCGGGTGCGGTATGGACCGCGCCGGTGCCCGCCTCGGTGGTGACATGATCCCCGAGAATGACGGGTACCTCCCGGTCGTAGAACGGATGCGCAAGCTTAAGCTGTTCCAGTTCCTGCCCCCTGCAATAGGCAACCACCTGGTAGTGCTCGCAGTCATAGCGGAGCATGGTATCTTTCAACAAGGCCTCGGCCAGCACCAGCCGTTCCGTTCCCTGTCCGAGATCCGCCTGTACAACCGCGTACTCGAGCTCCGGATTGAGCGCTACAGCACGGTTGGCGGGCAGCGTCCAGGGGGTCGTGGTCCAGATGACAACGGACAGCGGACCCTCCCCCTTGTGTCCTTCGGCATGATGGCAACGCGCCAGCAGGGCTTCGTCATCGAGCACCCGGAAACGCACGTCTATCGCCGGTGAGGTTTTATCTTCGTACTCGACTTCGGCTTCCGCCAGTGCGGAACCGCAGTCGGTACACCAGTGCACGGGCTTATAACCTTTGCTCAGGTGGCCGTTGGCAATGATGCGTCCGAGGGCGCGGATGATGTCCGCTTCAAAACGGTAATCCATGGTGAGGTAGGGATGTCCCCAGTCACCCACAACACCCAGGCGGATAAAGTCCTTACACTGACCATCCACCTGTTTGCGCGCATAGTCGCGGCACCTGGAACGAAAGCTACTGGCGTCCACCTTCTGCCCCACCTTGCCGACTTTCTTTTCCACATTGAGCTCGATGGGCAGGCCGTGGCAATCCCAGCCGGGGATATAAGGCGCATCAAAACCGCTCAGGGTTTTGCTTTTGACTATGATGTCCTTGAGAATCTTGTTGACCGCATGGCCGATATGAATATCGCCATTGGCGTAGGGTGGTCCGTCGTGTAAAACAAATTTCGGCCTGTCCCGTCCCAGCTCGCGCAATTTAGCGTACAGGTCAATGCCATCCCAGTATTTCAGCGTTTCCGGCTCGCGGTTGGCAAGATTCGCTTTCATCGGGAACTTTGTCCGGGGCAAATTCAAAGTGTCTTTATAGTTACTCACTCTCACACTCACTCGCTGAAAAACGTCCGCGCCTGTTCGACATCAAACTCAATCTGTTGCTTTAATGCCTCGAACGATTCAAATTTCTTTTCCTCGCGAAGCTTCCGGCAAAACTCAACATCCAGATAGCGGCCGTATATATCCGAATCAAAATCAAACAGGTGTATTTCCAGTACACAGTAACTGCCGTCTACCGTTGGCCGTGTACCGACATTGGCAACACCGTTCAACGCTTCGGCACCCAGGCCATACACGCGCACCGCAAACACGCCCTTCAGCGGCGAAACGACCCGGTGCAGGCGTACATTGGCGGTATGAAAACCAATGGTGCGCCCGCGCTGCTGCCCGGGCGACACACGCCCGCAGATACGGTACGGCCTGCCCAGCAATTGCTCTGCCATGGCCAGATCACCTTCGGCCAGAACCTGGCGTATGCGTGTACTGCTGACCCGGTCCTCACCTTCAAGAAAGGTGCGGGTACTGACCACTTCAAATCCGTATCGCTGACCCGCCTGCTGCAGAAAGGCGAAATCGCCGCTACGGTCCTTACCGAAACGGAAATCGTCACCTACCACCAGGTAACGCACATCCAGTCCCTCGACGAGGATTTGCCGGACAAAGGTATCTGCGCTCAATTCAGCCAGCTCCCGATTGAAGCGCAGGCAGTGCACCTGATTGACTTCCAGCTCCTGCAACATCGCCAGTTTGTCGCGCAGACGCTGCAAACGTGCCGGTGCTGTCTGCGGTGAAAAATACTCCTGCGCCGTCGGTTCGAACGTCATCACCGTCGTCGCCAGCCGCCGCTCGGCAGCGCGCTGCTGCAGGTGCCGCAGCACCGCCAGATGGCCGCGATGCAGACCATCAAAATTGCCGATAGTCAGGGCACTTCCCAGCTGGGAATGATGCAGATTGTGCAGTCCTCGTATCAGTCGCATCGCCGAAAATACCGAATTATAATGAAGTTACCGGCCGTGTCATGGTTTGCGCCCGGTTTCCGCCGCCGGTGTCCACAACAGGGACAGGCGCACACCCGCCAGCCACAAGGCAAACAGATAGCTCGCCACCCCTGCCGCTATCCACAGGCTGACCTGCAACGCTCGCTGCACACCTGACAGGCTTGTAAACAGCTCGACGCCCGGTGCCCCCCACCAGACCACGGCAGCCATGATGCTGATCGCAAACAACATCTGCAGCAATAAGCGCGGCCAACCGGCATCCGGCCGAAACACATCATCGCGCCGCAACTGGCGGTACAACAGGCCGGCATTAATATAGCTCGCCAGCGCGGTCGCCAGCGCCAATCCAGCGTGCGCCCCGGGGACTTCGAGAAGCACCAGCGGTACCACAAACAACACATTCATCACCATATTGGAAAGCAAGGCGCGAATGGCGATCTTCACCGGTGTTTTTGTGTCCTGGCGTGAAAAAAAGGCGGGTGCGAGCACCTTGACCAGCATGAATCCGGGTAGACCCAGACCGTAGGCTACCAGGGCGAGGCTCGCCATATCCACATCGTGACGCTGGAAATCACCATATTGAAACAGCGTCGATACCGCAGGTTTGGCAAGAATGATCAGGCCCGCGGCAGCCGGCAGGCCAATTAACAGTACCCAGCGCAGACCGGTGTCCAGGGTATGTGAAAATTCCTCTGCCGATCCCCTGGCGTGGGTGCGGGAAAGAATCGGCAGAATCACCGTGGCCAGCGCGATACCGAAGACACCCAGCGGAAACTCGACCAGCCGGTCGGCATAATACAGCCAGCTCACGCTGCCGGTCACCAGAAAAGAGGCCAGCAGGGTATCGAACAGCAGATTGATCTGCGATACCGACGAACCGATTATCCCCGGCACCATCAACTTCAGTATCTTACGCACCCCGGCATCCCTCAGCCCCCAGCGCGGCCTCGGCAACAAGCGGATTCGCGCCAATGCCGGCAGCAGAAACAGCAGCTGCACAAAACCCGCCATCAGCACACCCCAGGACAGTGCGATCATCGGCTGTTCCAGGCCGGGTGCTACCAGCAGCGCCATGGCGATCAACACCACGTTCAACCAGACCGGAGTAAAGGCCGCCGCTGCAAAGCGCCCGTAGCTGTTGAGAATGCCGGCCGCAAATGCGACCAGCGCCATGAACAACAGGTAGGGAAACGTGAAACGCAGCATATATGCGGTCAGATCGAACTTCAGCGGATTGCTCCAGAATCCCGGTGCAAACAGCAATACCAGTAGCGGACTGGCCAGTACACAGACCAGCACCAGCAGTCCCAGCAGACCCAGCAGGGTGCCCGCCACACGGTCAACCAGCGCCTTGACTTCAGCCTGTTCCCGACGGGCCTTGTATTCACTGAGCACCGGCACAAAGGCCTGTGAAAAGGCCCCTTCGGCAAACAGCCGGCGCATGAAGTTGGGGATCTTGAAGGCCACGAAAAAGGCGTCCATGCCCGCATCGATACCAAAGCGCGCAAACACCATATCGCGCAACAACCCCATTACCCGCGATATCAGCGTCATAGCACCCACAGTGGCGGTACTTTTGACCAGTCGGCCGCTCATTTCAGCGCCGCCACATTGACAAATTCTGCGCAAATCCGCATAGTACCGGGCTCTTTGGAACCTGGAACAGGAGAATTATTTTGGCAAACTCGGCTCAGGCGCGTAAACGCGCCCATCAGGCGGAAAACCGCCGCCAGCGTAATGCCGGCCAGCGCTCCGCGCTGCGCACTCATATTAAAAATGTCGTTAAAGCAGTTGCCGCCGGTGATGCGGAAGCTGCCCAGGCCGCCTACCGGAAAGCTGTTCCGGTTATTGACAAATCTGTCGGTAAGGGCCTGATCCATAAAAACAAGGCTGCCCGTCATAAAAGCCGCCTTGGTCAACATATCCGCTCGCTGCAAAGCTGATTGCGGATTGTTTCCAGGTTGCCGAGAAAGCCGGTCTGTGACCGGCTTTTTTAATGCCCCGTTCAAGCCGTCACCCGGCCAAAAACCCCAACCGCAGACGCCGCCCCTGCACACGAGCCTGTCTGTGCTGAATAAAAAAACCTGTTGACTGCAATCCATCGACATTCAAAGCAATACAAGATTATCCCGGTGGATCAGCTCCGGCTCGTCGACATAGCCTAACAGCTGCTCAATTTTCTCGCTGGCCTGACCGATGATTTTACGCGCCTCTTCAACATCGTAATTCACCAGACCGCGGGCGACTGCAACACCATCAGGGTCGTGGCAACTGACGACCTCACCGCGCTGAAAATCGCCTTCCACAGCGGTAACTCCTACCGCCAGCAGACTCGATCCCGACCGCCGCAAAACCCTGACCGCCCCTGCATCGAGCATCAAACGCCCCTTGGCCTGCAGCTGTCCGGCCAGCCACTGTTTGCGTGACGCCAGGCGACCGCTGGCGGGATGCACCACCGTACCGAGCTGTTCACCGGCTGCGATCCTCTCCAACACCCGTGTTTCATGCCCCGCCGCGATCCAGGTCACGGTACCGGAGCGCGCCGCCAGTTCCGCCGCCCTCACCTTGGTCGCCATACCCCCTCGCCCAAGACCACTGCTGCTGGAAGCACTGGCCACCGCAGACAGACGGGAATCACCGGCGTCGGCCCCTTCAATCAGCCTGGCTGCCTCATTGTGGCGCGGATCACAATCAAACACACCCGCTTGATCGGTGAGAATCACCAGCAGTTCCGCTTCCACCAGATTGGCGACCAGCGCCGCCAGGGTATCGTTATCGCCAAAGCGCAATTCATCACAGGCAACGGTATCGTTTTCGTTAATGACAGGAATAACGCCCAGGCTGAGCAATTTACGCAGCGTACTGCGGGCATTGAGGTAACGCGTACGGTTAACCAGGTCGTCGTGGGTCAGAAGCACTTGCGCCGTATGCAG
>Ga0209456_10000225_pt1 | contig 31609 bp, 27 predicted proteins | sample COG_11_FD_184755 | JGI IMG/M metagenome (GOLD analysis project Ga0209456, IMG submission 184755) | Pelagic marine sediment microbial communities from the LTER site Helgoland, North Sea, for post-phytoplankton bloom and carbon turnover... | ecosystem: Environmental > Aquatic > Marine > Neritic...
ACCCTTGTCGAGTTAGTCATCACGGTCACGATCATAGCGGTTATCGCAGCAATTGCGGTGCCCGCTATTTCACCTGCAGACGATAAAGAGATCCAGCAAGTCGCGGCAGAGTTCGCCTCTGCGATGCGCTTCGCGCGGACCGAATCGATCCGCACTGGAAAACCGCATGGTTTTCGCTTTCTCACCAATCAGTACCGTATCCAGGTTTTCACCGCGGATACGTCAGTCAACCCGTGGACCTGGATATGGGATGTCTATCACCCGGTCAGCAAGCAACTCTACGACTACACGCTTCCGCCTGAACTTGCCGGTAGCGGCCCACCCGTAACACTTGCGCCCGTCTACCGCAGCACCTGTGACAGGGAAGGCGTCGTCTATTTCGATGCCAACGGCACACCCTGGTGCCTCGAGCCGGAGACCGCGCTGCTCGATTCCTATCAACTCGACATCACGGCTGGCAACGCCCGAGCCATGGTACGACTCGACGGCATTACCGGGCGGGTGACGGTCCAATGATCAATCGCCCCCTGCAATCCGGTCTGACACTGGTCGAGGTGCTGATCACGATGGTCCTGCTGACCGTACTGCTGGTCCCCGCGATGCGCGCTTTGCAGACCAGTGTCACCGGCGCCGAAGTTCATGCCAATCTCGCGACGGACCAGTTCCTGCTGACGTCACGTATGGAAGAGCTGCTGGCCGAACCATTCGGTGCCCTCGAAGCCGCAGCAGTGACAGCCGGATCGCCGACTGTTGCAACGAGTTACTCGGAGCCGGCGGGCCCACCGGGCCGATTGATCGTCTACCTGTCGCTCTACGACGGCGACAACGCTGACGCGGACGACGACCCGTTCACCGGTATAGACCCGGGGCTGCTCTGGATTCGTGTCGAAGCCGAGGACACCGTTCACGACCTGCAGACGGTCAGGGCACAGGGCTTCTGAGCATGCGTGCCCGAAGCGCGCAATCTGCATTCACTTTGATCGAGTTGCTGGTCGCGATCGTTCTCGCTTCATTGCTGCTCGCCGCCACCAACGGCATTGTCAGCAACGTACTGGGCACCGACGAACTCGTCGAAGAACGAATTCGGCTGCAACGGGACGCATCGTTTGCAATGGAACGAATGGTGAGGACAATCGGCCACTCTCGGCAACTCCTTCTGCCAGGCAACGACAACCCCAACACGAACTGGCCGGAGCACATCCGCGAGCAAACGATTCCCGCGTCTCCGCCGATCGGCGACAGCACGTTCGCCAGCGCTGTGCTTGCTGTCACATTGCCAGAATACGTCGACCTCGACGCCGACGGTTACCCCGACGCCGACGATGATCGCGATGGGAAAATCGACGAAGACCTGCCCAATGACATTCACCATGACTTCTACCCGGGAATAATGCTCATCGACGACGACGGCGATGGCTCCGTCGACGAGAATCCCTCTTGGTATTGGGACGACGACGAAGACGGCATCTACAACGAGGATCCCTTTGGCCACATCGACAACGACGGTGACGGGGCCTTCTCCGAAGACCCGCCATCGGACAACAACGCCGACGGCTGCCCGGGTCTCTGTGGCGTGGACGACAATGGTGACGGCTCGATAGACGGCGGCAGTGCCGATAATGACGACGAAGAAGGCACCGGATTCGAAGACGCCTACGACCCTGTCGTCTTCTACCTCGACGGCAATTCGCTCATGGAACGCATGCCGGTACCGTGGAACGAGGACGGCAACAGCAGTCCCGATGGCCCGAACGATGGTCGGGATTTCGTCGCCGCGCCTATCGCAGGCAACGTCACGCGCTTGCGTTTCGAGAAGGCCGGCGCCTCTTCCGGCCCGGCCCAGGTCGTCCTCATCGAACTTGAACTGACAGGCAGGACCGGCACGGCAATCAGCCTGAGCGCCAGCATCCGCGTGGGTGGTTCGCTATGAGCAGCCGTCGTAACCAGGGTGGCTACCTGCTCGTTACCGTGATCGTGACGCTGTTCCTGATTGCATCAATCGCCGTAATGCTGTCGCAGGACTCCGCGATCAGCGCCAATACCTCGAACAGGGAACTCGAGACGGCACGAGCAAATTACGTAGCCAGAGCCGGTACGCAACATGCGCTGTGGCGAGCGCAGAACAATGCCTGTCTCGGCGACGTCACGATCCCTGAAACCGCGCTCGGATCGGATACGTACGACGCCACAATTACGGGCGCGTCCGCGGGCACGATGCTCAAGCTACCCGCCGATCAGGACGCCTGGATTCGCAGCGACGACGTTTCCAGAAACAACGGTACCAGCACGTGGAACCATGTCCGTTTCGAGATCGACAAGTTCGAGCACGTGCTGACGCGGTTCGACCTCTCTTCCATCGCTACCGGCGCGCAGATCAGTTCCGCTGTCGCATGGTTTCATCTCAGGTCAGGCACGGACCATCCGAATGGGCCTATCACGATTCACGAAATTACAGCCGACTGGACCGAGACCGGTGTGACCTGGGAGTCATTCGCCGACGCCTACCGCAACAGCGCCGTCGGCATGATTCCGGCACAGGACACTGGCGACGTCTGGGTAGCCGTCAATCTCACGGCACAGGTGCAGGCATGGGTGAACGGCCAACCGAACTTCGGCGTCCTGATGATCCCCCAGGCCGATGGAACGCATACCGAATACACGGCGCGCGAGGACGGCACAAATCCGCCACGGCTCGAAGTGGTTGTCGGCAGTGGAGAAACATCGCCCGTCACGATCAAGGCCAGAGGCAAGCTCGAAACCGGTGTTGTTCGCAATGCGAACGACAGGCTGGTCGGTGCCTATCAACCGCCGAGCATTACTACCCTGCAGCTCGGCACCGACCCGGGTGCAGATGCCAAGCTGGACAGTTTCTACGCCAAGAACTACGGCGGAAGCGCATTTACACAGGTCAACGAGAACACGGGAAGCTGGTTGGAGCGGCCGTTGATCCGATTCGACCTGGGCACAGTTCCGGCCGGTGCAAGCGTCCTCTCGGCCGAGTTGGAACTCTGGACATTGAAGGTCCCTACCGCCGGCACTGCCTCGGTCCACCAGGTGATGCGCAGCTGGGTCGAAGGCACCCAGGACGGTGGCGGCACAGCAGACGGCGCGACCTGGACGACCTATGATGGTACAAATAGCTGGGCAAACGCGGGTGGCGATTTCGACCCCACCGTTGTCGCCGAGGCGACGATCAGCACAGCTGGTTCATGGGTCTCATGGGACATCGGCGACCTCGCCCGGCAGTGGCTCTCCGGCACACCGAATTACGGCGTGTTGCTCAAGGGTGACGAAGTGCTGAGGGAAGTGGAGTTCGCCACCAGGGAATCGGCCGACCCGTCTCTCCGCCCCAGGCTGACAATCACCTACGCCTGCGAATGTGGCAGTGCCTGTGTCTCGCCGCGGGGCAGCGGCAACGTGCTGATGGTGGTCGCCAGCGCCTCCAATCCATACGGGGAGGACGTATACAAGCGTGACCTGATCGAATCCTGGGGCTACACGGTAAAGATGATCGCGGACGGTGAAGCCCAGTCCGTGTTCGATTCGGAGAAGTCCCTGCACGATGTGGTTTTCGTTTCCGAGACCGTTGATACGTCCGTGCTCGGCGCAAAGCTCGGCAACCCCGGTGTCGGCATCGTCAATACGGATGGCTGGCTGAACGACGAGCTCGGTTTCGAGTCCTCGGACTCGAGCAACTGGCCGGTCGGCAACTTCATCAAGGTCACCGATACGAGCCATTACATCGCGGCACCGTTCTCGGCAGGTACGCTCGACATCTACGACGTCAACATGGGTGAACTAGCGATCGGCGGCACACCCGCGCCGGGCGTCCAGTCCCTGGCCGATATCGGCAGCAGTTCGGCGCTAGCGGTGCTGGAAATCGGCGCGACGACCGCTGGTGGAGGAACGGCGGCAGGCCGACGTGTGATGCTGCCGTTCGGGCGTGCGGCCAATATTAACTGGACCGAGGTCAACAACAACGGCCATGTGATTCTGCAGCGCTCACTGGACTGGGCGATGAATCTCAAGAACTCCTTGAGAATCCTGTTCGTCGTAGGTATCAGTGACAGCCTGCAGACCAGGGACACAGGAAGGCGCGACCTGTTCGAGTCCTGGGGTCATACGGTCACGATCATCGACGATGGCGCGAGCCAGGCCGAATTCGACGCTGAACTAGCGCTCAACGACGTCGTTTACGTCGGCGGCACCGTGGTGGACGGCAACCTCGCCGGCAAGCTCGGCACCACGTCAATCGGTATCGTGAACGAGGTCGGCGGCCAGCTCGACGACCTCGGGTTTCACGGCAATGCGACGGCGAACACCGTTAGCAGCAACAAGTTCACTGCGACCGACGCGGGGCACTACATTACTGAACCGTACGCAGGTGGCCCGGTCACGCATTTCACGACGAACCTCACGATGCCAGTAGCATCGGCACCACTCGCACCCACGCTCGGCGAGGTAGCCGCCCTCGGTGCAATAACCTGGGCGATTCCCATACTGGCGACCGGAATAGAACGCTGGGACGGCGCCCCTTCGCCCGGTCGGCGCGTTCATCTGCCCTTCGGTGAAGCTGACGTCAGTCAACTCACCGATGACGGAGCGACCCTTGTGCAGCGATCGCTCGAATGGGCCGGTGGTGCGGGCAGCGCCGGGCTCGGCAAAATCCTGCTGGTCGTCGGCGACTCGGCCAATCCGGCGGCAAAAGACACCGACCGACGCAATCTGTTTCTTTCCTGGGGCTACGACGTCGATTTCATCGACGACGGCGCCGCCGAGCTGGATTTTAAAGTCGCAATACAAGGCGTCGACGTGGTTTACGTGTCCGGCACCGTCACGGCGGGCAGCTTCCTGCCTTCGCTATCCGCCATGAACACGCCCATCGTCAACGAAGAATGGTACCTGGTCGCGGATTACGGTTTCTCCGAAAACGAAGGCTTCAACACCACCCTCAACACGTTGACGACGGATCAGCCGCACTACATCAATGAACCCTTCGACGGTGCGGACGTCATTGCGTTTACGTCCAGCGTCGCGATGTTGACGCTGAACGGCACGATGTCGGAGGACCTGCAGCGTCCGGGACAGGTCGTCGGAACAGTCCCGGTACTGGGTACCATCGCTTCTGGCGACCTCCTGTGGGACGACACGCCTGCTGCGGCGCGGCGTGTACAGGTGCCGTTCCAGTACTCGGACGTCAGCAACCTGACTAGCGATGGTCAGACGCTCCTGAAGCGATCCATAGAATGGGCGGCGGGTGCCGGCTGCGACAGGTTGAGACCATTGCTGCTCGTTGTGAGCAACGCTGCAAGCCCAACGGCTTTCGAAACTGCGCGCAAGACGCTGATCGAGTCCTGGTGCTACAGCGTGACGCTATTCGACGACTCCAGTTCACAGTCGAGTTTCGACACAGCCGCCGCGGCGCACGATGTCGTTTACGTTAGCAGTACAATTGGCGGGGGCACACTCGCGGACAAGCTCACCGGGTCACCCACACCCATCGTAAACGAGTTCCACGGCAAGCTCGACAATTTCGGATTTTCGAGCAGCACCAGCGCATCTGTGAGTGCAAGCACTTTCACCTCGAGTGACGCAGGCCACCATATCGCCGAGCCTTTCGCTGGTGCCGCCATTACCGCACTCACTTCTTCGCTGTCAATGCCGGTTCCCGGCGGGACCATCGCGTCGGGCCTGCAAAGTATCGCCGAGGTCTCCGCAACGGCAGCACTGGTCGCACTGGAGTCCGGCGGTATGCGGTATGACGGCAATCCGGCGCCCGCGCGTCGTGTGCACCTGCCGTTCGGCGGCGCCGATGACGCTCAGATCACTGCCGATGGCAAGACACTGATGCAAAGGGCAATCGACTGGGCGGCGGGTTCGGGCGGTCTGTCGGGAACCTATCTGGACGAATTCAATGCCATTGCTTACGACGGCAACGACGGGACCCTTAGCTGGAGCGACGACTGGCAAGAGTCTGGCGAGAGTGACGGCGCAGGCGGCGGGGACTTCAGGGTAATGAATGGTTCCTGGTGTGCATCAGGCAATTGTCTTCAGATTCGGGAGGACCGCTCCTCGACACGGCGCCTGAGCCGGCAAGCAGACCTGGCCGGTGCGTCGTCGGCAACGTTGAGTTTCAATTTCCGAAGGCGTCATGTCGGAATACCAGTTGGCGGTACGATCACCCTGGAAGTTTCCGACGATGGTGGTGGGACCTTTGCACCACTTACCGTGTACCAGATGGATACGCAGGACGCGAGTCAGCAATTCAACAGCTTTGACATCAGCGCGTACGTCTCCGCTGACACGGAGATTCGTTTCAGCACGAGCAATTTGCTTTACGAAACCGCCCTGTATGTCGACAACGTGCTGATCGATACCACAGGCGGTGGTGGCGGCGGCGGTGGTGGCGGCGGTGGCAGCTGCAACGGGCCGTTCAGCGACGGTTTCGACGCAGTGAATTACAGCGGCGGCACAGCAAACTGGGCCACCGATTGGCAAGAGACTGGCGAGTCGACCGACCCCTCGGGTGGCGACATTCGGATCATTAACGACATAAGCAACTACCAGTTGCAGGTGCGCGACGATGGGCAGACCGTGTGGCGTGAGGCCGACCTGAGCAGCGCAACAAGTGCGACGCTGAGTTTCAACTATCGACGCCAAAACCTCAGCGGCAGCAACGACTATGTCGCGGTTGAGGTTTCCTACAACGGCGGCGGCAGCTGGGCCGAGCTGGATCGTTTCACGGGCACGGCGACAGATGGGTCCTATACCAGCACGAGCTATCCGCTGAATGCAGGGCAGCTCAGCGCAGACACCCGAATTCGGTTCCGTACGCCCAATAGTGGCATGGGCAACAACAACATGGTCTGGTTCGACGACATCGAGATCGCCTGCACGCCCTGATTCGTGAAAAACCCGCGAGATATTAAAGATTTAGGGCTTTCTGCCGCTGTTATTAGGGACAGCTGTCTATTTTCAGTGGGGCGTGGCCTTGGCCGTAGCAAATATCCTGAGCAACGTGGTTTCCGCGGCGAAATTTCGTCGTTCCAGTGCTGTGCGCGTTGGCCCCATCGGCCTGGACGTCGCGCTCGAGGCCATCCACCTTGTACAACTGGAGGCTGCGGACGATCACCATCCTGTCGTGCGCGCCCGCGCTTCGCTCGATATCAAGGGCTCGCGGCAAGAGCTGCTCGAACAGCCGCACCAGTTTCGGTCGCTGATCAAGCGCGCTCTGGCGGCCGATCGGTTCCAGGGCAACAAGGCCGTCCTCGCGATGCCGTCCGGCATGTTTCGCACGGTATCGATCAATTACAGACATACGGGCCCGAAGAAGAAGGAAGCTGCAGCGATCCTGCGGGTCATGAAGGACCGGCTCGATGGTGACCTGGCTAACTATGTACTGGACTACATGCCGGTTCGCGGCCGCTCCAAGAGTGACGAAAAACTGGCCCTTGTGGCGGTCGCAGAGCGCGGCCCCGTAGTCGATTACCTCGAACTCGCCCGCAAAGCCGGACTCGACGTACAGGCTCTCGAGATCGGACCGCTCGCCATCAGCCGACTCGCGGGTGCGATCTCCGAGGAACACGAGTCGGGCAACATCCTCGTCATCAACTCGGGGCGTCAGGCCAGTTACCTGACTTTGATATCGGGGAAAGATCTCCTGTTCGACCAGGAAGTCGCGTTTGGGGAGCAGAGTCTCATCCGGGAAATCTGCGAGACACTGGACATGCCTGAGCACACGGCCCGGCATCTCGTCTCGCGCACGGGAGTCAGCCCGGGCAACAGCGGCGATCCGGTGTCGGACGCGATCGATGAGAGCGGCCTGTTCAACACGCTGTCGGAGATTCTCAAACCACAGTTCATGAAACTCGTCGACGAGGTAAAGCGCGCTTTTCTGTACGCCGCATCGGAGACACGAGGTCGGGGCGTGCAAGAGGTCTATCTCCTCGGCAGCATCGCGCGCTGGCCCGGATCGGACCAGTTACTCAGTAACCTGACTGGTTCGAAGGTCGCGAAGATCCCTGACCCGCTGTCCGTATTTCCCTCTAACGAGGAAGACGAAGCAAAGGCCGCTGGTCACTCTGCTCCGGAAATCGCCGTTGCCACCGGGCTCGCGCTCAGAGGGATGAGACAGCGTGGCTGAACTCGACCTCATTCCGCAGGACTATCGCAACAGGCTCTCGCAGCGCGCGATGTTCCGCCAGTACGTCGTCGTTTTCGCAATTCTCAATATTCTCGTGCTTGCCTCCTCCGGCCTGCTCGTTCAGTTTTCCAAAGGCGCGAAGGCGACGGTTCAGGACCTGCAATCGCAGAGTGCAATCACCGAACAGCAACAAGAGCAGCTCGAGCAACTGCGGTCGCAACAGGTCGAGTACGAGCGGCGCTGGTCGCTGCTTCGCGGTTTGCGTGCCGGCGCGGCCGTCGAGGACATTTTCAGGATCATTGACCGGGCCTTGACGAACAACGACCTGTGGTTCGTCAACTGGAATTTTCGCCGCGCTGGTGTCGTGGTTGACGGCGAAACGCAGGACGTTGAGACCGGTTACTTCATGATCGTTCTCGAGGAAGGGAGTTTCAGCGATAACAGCGAGTGGCAGGTCGAGACCCGGATGACGGTGAGCGGCCAGGCGCGTGATCACCAGGCACTCTCGACATTCGTACGCGCGCTATTCGAACAGCCGAGCATCAAAGACGTAAGCGTCCAGAAAACGTCGCTGACGGATTATGCTAACGGCCGCGTCGTAGAATTCGAACTGACGATCGTCCTGAACAGCGCCATCGAGGTGAATTCATGAATGCGTTGTTCGAGAAGCTCGACGCTCGCGAATTCCACACGCTGTTGCTTGGCTTGGGCCTGGTCATTACGGCGCTCGCCGTCACCGTCGCACTTCTGCCCGGAGCCAAGGCGTATCGTGCTGTGTCGCAGCAGATCTCCGTCCTCGAGGAGGCCAGGGAGAACGCGCCGAACCTCGAGGCGCATCTGCAGGAACGTCACGCCCGAATCGAGGATTTGAAATTCCGCTTGCACGGCGATATCTCGAATCTACCGTTCAAACAGATCGAGTCGTACGTCATCGGGCGACTGCAGAAGATCTCGTGGCGTAACGATGTTGAGCTCGTCAGCGTCAAACCGCAATCGGGCCAGCAGGTACGCATCTTCCGCGAGACACTGTTCAACATCGAACTCATCGGTGAATACGAGGACATCTACCGCTGGCTCTGGGATGCCAAGAACGAACTGGGCTTCGTCGTCGTCAAGGAATACTCGATGAGCCGTCGCGACACCATTGACGAGGACCCGCAGTTGCTCGCCGAGGTGAGCCTCGCGTCCTACAGGGCAGACGAATGAAGATACCCAGTCTGATCGCCGTTCTGCTCATCGTTGCCTGCTCACAGGCGGCTGCGGCCGAGGATGGGCCCCCGCCGCTCAGGAACAACCCGTTTTCGAGGCCCCCGTCGGACGTAGTCATCGAGGATCGGGTTTCAGGGCGGTCCGAGCAGATCCCGAATCCGACGATCGAGCTACAGGCAACGATGATCGGCTCGACCAACAGGCTTGCGAATGTCGACGGACGCATCGTGGAAATTGGCGATGTAGTAAACGGCCACGTGGTCGTAGAAATCCTCGAACGGTCCGCCGTGTTCGAAAGAAATGGCACGCGAACCAAAATATACGTGAAGCCACTGTTGGCGGAGGAACGATTGGCAGAGAACGATGAGTGATTTACTGACATTAAGAAACTGGACGCTGCACGTTTTAGTTATCGGGCTGTTGGCCTCGTCCATTGCATTCGGACAACAAATCGAACAGCGCATCAGCATGACGATGAAGGATGCGGACCTGGCCGATGTCATGGATATGATCTCGCGGGAGCAGCGCGTCAATATTTTTGTCTCATCGGACTCGAACGAACAGGTCTCCTTCAGCCTGTACGACATGAAGCTACCCGACGCGATTCGGGCAATTGCGAATGCGGCCGGTCTTGCCGCCGAACATTACCAGGGCAATTACTTTATCGTCGACCGCGACGACGCCGGTAAGTATGCCCCGGATTCGCTGACCAGGGTGGAGACCTTCCAGCTGCAATACGTGAAAGTGGACGAAATGCAGTCCCTGCTCGAGCCCTATCTTTCCGAGTACGGTGAGATAACGCTGTTCACGGAAAAGAACATCTTCCTGGTCGAGGACACGCCCGAGTTCCTGAGACGGACCGCGGCGCTCGTACGCGAGATCGACAGGAAGCCCACGCAGATCCTGATCGAGGCGAAGATCCTCGAGGTAACCCTGACCGACGAGGACTCCTACGGGCTGGACTGGACCAAGTTCTTCAGCGCGCAGGATGGCGAGGGCGAGTTTGGCGTGCAGCGCCTGGCAGACCCCACGAGCCCGGGCCTGTTCTTCAGCTTCGCGAATGACAATATCACCGCGGCGCTCAATGCCCTCACCTCGCAGGGCCGTGTCCGAACACTGTCATCACCGAAACTCCTCGCTGTCGAGGGCCAGGAATCTTCAGTGATCGTCGGTGACCGCCGCGGCTACAGCGTGACCACGACGATCAACCAGGTTACGACCGAGAGCATCGAATTTCTCGAGTCGGGTGTGATCCTGCGCGTTACGCCGGCAGTCGATGAGTCGGGACAGGTCATGATGGACGTTCACCCCGAAGTCAGCACGGGCATTATCAACCCGTTGACCGGTATCCCGTCGCAGACCACGACCGAGGTCACGACACGCATGATCGTACCCGACGGGCAGACTATTTTCGTCGGCGGCCTGATCAAGCACAATATCGAAGAGAGCAAGAACGGCGTTCCCGTGCTCGGCCGAATTCCAGGCGTCGGCCGGCTGTTCTCGAATCGCGAGTACACATCGACGAATACCGAAACCGTCGTTCTGATAACGCCGACCATCCTGACGACAGACACGATAACGATCGAAGAGAGGAACTTCGAGGCTATCGACCAGATGGAAGGCCAGCAAGGCTCGCACATCGAAGACCTCAACGACGAAATGGACCTGTTCTTCGGCCCGCAATAACTTGACATAAGGTGAGCGAAAAAGACGCGCCCCTGCACGGCTTCCTGGTCTATACTCGATGTAAGACGGACAGAAAAACCAAAGTCCGCGAAAAAAATAACAATAAAGGGGGCCGCAATGCAGCGCTCGCAACTACGTCAATTTCTGCCCGGCGCGATCGCGCTGGCTGTTCTCGCTTGCTTGCTTCACGGAGACCTGAGCGACACCGACTTCGTCGGGCTCAGCAGAAAATCTCTGTCACAGAAGTTACTGCCCGCTCACGAACGGCCGCAGAGGCCCAGGCTTGCCGACACCGGCAACGCCGGCTCGGATCTTTACAAGCTCGGATAATTTTCGCCTTACCAGCTTCGACGCACGCTCAAAGAGAAGTTGCGCCCGGGCGCGTCCAGCCCCGAGCCGTGCACGCGATACCGCTCGTCGAGCACGTTGTCGATGCCCAGGATCAGCTGCCAGTCTTCGCTCGGCTGCCAGTCGAGGCGCGCGCCCAGCACGACCCAACCGTCGGTGCCCTCCGGATCGATACGGCTATCGCGGACATCCCTCGCACTCAGGCGATCCTGTTCATCTGCGAAGCGAACCCAGCTTTGCAGGCGATAGTCCCCGCCCGCGTCGTACGTCAATGTCACACTACCGTTTAGCGGAGGGATGCGATCGGCTGGCTCGTCATCACCACCCGTCACCTCCTGTTCGCCCCAGGTGTAGTTGAGTACCCCGCGGACATCGAGGACGTCGTTGACCTCGAAGTTCAGACCTGCTTCCGCACCACGTATTGATGACTCGGCCGCATTGACGGCCTGTACGACGTCGCGTCCGTCCGGGGTCGTGGCGCCGGTGCCGACGGAGGTTATACGGTCGTCGTACTGTAACGCGTAGAGCATGAAGTCGAAGCCCACGCGGGTCGACCGATGTCGCACGCCAATGTCTATCTGCGTTACGCGTTCGGAGTCGAGCGACGTGTTCGGGATATTGAATCGGTTACCGGGCCGATTGCCGAGTGTGCCCAGGTCGAAAACGTTGGGTACGCGATAGCCGAGGCCGAGATTCGCAACGAGTTGCCAATCGTCATTCGCCTGGAAGATATAGCCGAGATCCCCGCTGACGTCGGTGCTGTCGATGTTTGCGGCCTCTGAAACGGTCGTCGCGGAAAGCGAGACATCGTCATTGCTCACGCGGACTCCGGCCGACAGGTTGTGACGGTCGCCAAGGAAACGTTGTGCGTTGCCGTATATCGCGATCTGCGATACGTCCGAGCCGTCCGGAAACCGTGACTGCAACGGCTGCACTGCTCCGGTGAGAAGATCGAGCTCGGAACGCCCGCTCGACACCTCGTCCTGGTAGATCTCGGCTCCGACGATCCAGGAGCCGTTGTCCAGGACTCGGGACCCGCTCAGCGTAAAGCCGTACAGGTCACTGCGGTTGGACTCGCTCCGCTGGTCTGTCGATCCGAAGTCGATCGACCGCCGGTCGTCCTCGATGCGCTGCCACGCGAGGTCAGCATTCCAGTCGAGTCCGCCCGGACCGTCGATCACCGAGTATTCGCCGTGCACGAACACCCGTCGGTTCGGCGCAAAGAAGAACTCGGAAGACGATGGCTCGGCCTCCCCGAAACCGGGCACGAGTTCGTCGACGCGCGGCGTCTCGGGCTGTTCGAGGTACTGCACGTCAAACAGCCATGAATGCCGGTCGTCCGGCGTGCCCGACACCACGAGTCTTGCCGCTTTCGAATCGTAACCGCTCGGCCCGATGCGATCGCCGCTTCCCGTCCTGCGGTTGCCGGTCGTCAGGTACTCCGCGCTGAATGACGTCGCCAGCGAACGGTTTCCGGCGTCGATGGTCGCGCGCACGGTCTTGCCGAGCTCGGCGGTGTCGAAGGATGCCAAAGCCTCGCCCCGCACCTGGGTCTGCGCCGAGTCGAAGTTTGGGACACGCGTGACGAGCTGAACGACCCCCCCGACCGCGTCGTTGCCATACAGCGACGTCGGTGTGCCACGCAGGATCTCGACGCGCTCGACTGCCGAAACCGGCACCAGCGAGAAGTACTGCGTCGGCGCGCTGCGAAAGATCGCGTTGTTGAGACGCATGCCGTCAACGAGATGCAGTATCGATGACCCTTTAAGGCCGCGGATGATCGCCGCACCCTGGCCGGGCGTCGTCTGCTGCAGGAATGCGCCGACATTGTCGGCCAGCGCGTCGGTAATGAGCTTCTGGCTCTCGATACTTTCCTGGTCGACGACGGAAAGGGCCGCCGAGATGTCCTCACTGCTCGCAGGACGGCGCGTAGCAGTGACGAGCACTTCGTCGATCTCGCCATCATCCGCCGTAGCGAAGCCGGGCGCGACCAGGATCGCACATAGAAACAGGACTCTCAGCATGCGCGAGAGGGTACAGCATTTCCCCGCAATTCCAAACGAAAAAGGGCGCCTGAAGCCAGGCGCCCTTATCTCCGTTGTACGTACCCTTTTTACTTAATTGCCGGACCTGAGCGCGTCGCGAATCTCTGTCAGCAGGACTTCCTCAGCCGATGGCTTGGGCGGCTCCGCGGGCTTCTCTTCCTCTTTCTTCTTGAGGGAATTCAGCCCCTTGATCAGCATGAAGATCGCGAACGCGACAATCACAAAGTCGAGTACCGTGTTGACGAACACGCCGTAGTTGATCGAGGCCGCGCCTTCGCCTTCACCCAGCACAAACGCCAGCTCACTGAAGTCTACTCCGCCCATGACCATGCCGATCGGCGGCATGATTACGTCCGCTACAAGCGACGATACGATCTTGCCGAACGCACCACCGATGATGATACCGACGGCCATGTCAACGACATTGCCGCGCATCGCAAATTTCTTGAACTCTCCTAACATTTCGATTCCCCTTTTATCGTTACGGAGCTGCATGCCCCGTCAAAATCCTGATTTGCCGGAGATGTTATCGACAAAAAAGCGTATCTGGCTTTCTGCAACAATCGTTAACAATTGCTGTCAGTGAGTGAGGCGCTTGATCTCTGCCAGCAATTCCTGCATTGGCGCTGGTTTGCGAAAGAACCGTGTGAACGCGGACTTTTCATCATCGGCCAGTCTGGAGGCGGTCAACGCGACGATCGGCTTTTCGTACCCCCGTTCTCGCAGAACGCGTGCTGCCACGACACCTCCGACGCCCGGAATGTTGCAGTCCATGAGCACGAGATCCGGGTCGAACTTCAACGCCTTGTCGATCGCCTCCGCGCTGTCGGAACTCGTAATGAGGCCATAGCCTGAACGATGCAGGTAGTGTTCGATTAGGGCGACCATGTCATCGTCATCGTCACAGATCAGCACGCTCAGGGATTTCGTTGCGATCGCGTCCTGGCTTGGCGTCGGCAACGCCTCCGTCGTATCGACAGGGTTCGCGTCAGCCGCCTTCACCGGGACATGCACGCTGACAGTGCATCCCTCGCCCGGCATCGAATCCAGGGATACCTCGCCGCGCATGAGTTCGACGAGCCTCAGCGTAATCGTCAGCCCGAGTCCGGCTCCGGTTCTCCCCTGGCCACTCCCCCGCTCGAATGCTTCGAAGACTCTTTCCTGGTCCTCAACACTGATTCCCGGCCCGGTGTCGCTGACCGTTACGACGAGCCTGCCGTTGTTGTAGATCGCCGTAAGCTTTACGCCCCCTTCGACCGTGAACTTGACGGCATTGCCCAAGAGATTGATGAGCACCTGGCGTAAGCGAACGTCGTCCGCATGTACGAGCACAGGCAAGTCCGGATCCACGAATGTTCCGAACGACAGTCCTTTCTCGGCCGCCATCGGCGCCATCATTGCCGCAATATCGTCCAACAGCGTGTGGATATTGAAGTCCCGCTCGATCAGCTCTACCTGCCCGGCGTCGAGACTCGCGTCGTCCAGCAATGCCTCTACCAGCGAGTTCAGGTGCTTCGCCGAGCGGCTGATCGTCTCGATGCTCTTTTGCAGGTCAACGGGAGTAGCCGTAGTATCGCCGGCCAGTTCCGCATAATTCACGATAGAGGCCAGCGGCGTGCGAAACTCGTGCGACATCATCGCGATAAAGCGGCCCTTGTTGGCACTGACGCGTTCTGCCTCGCGACGATGATGATCCAGTTCAGAACGCGTTTCGACGAGCTCGCTGATCAGTCCTCTTTGCCGATCGATCAGCTTATTCTGTTGCGCGTGCAGCAGCCGCAAGTCATTGACTGACTGTTGCTTCTCACGCATTTCTTCGTGCTCCTGACGGGCATCGAGTAGCACGATGTAGCACTGTTCGCCGTCGGGCAGGAAATGAATGTGCACGACTGCTTCGCCCGGGGTTTGCACGAACTCCAGCTTTTGCGATGTGCCGATATCCGCGCCTACGAGATAGGGAGCTGACGCTCGCATATCCGTGCCCGGCTCCAGGCCGCCAAGACCGTAAGGTTGGCCGTCACCCCACTTCTCGATGAGGCAGCACGATTTATCGACGAGATAGCAGAAAGGCCGTTTCTGCGTGACATAGTCTTCCTGCAGGAATGCGATAACGCGATCGGGGAACTGCATCACGCGTCCCGGAAGTCAGCTTCTATGATCTTCTCTGCCAGACGGATGATGGCAGATTCAACGTTGTCCCCGCCTTTCGCGCTCGTCTCGTAGACGTCCCCGTATGTTGCACGCAACGTCAGGAGGCGATCTTCACGGACACCCCAGTCTGCAACCAAGTCACGCTTGTTCACAAGCATGACCGCAGGCGCGGGACCGTACGTCTCGGTGACCTGCCCGTGAATCGTGTCAGTCGCGCCGAGCGTCAGGGGCCGCGTGCCATCGGCCACATAGATGTAGCCGTTGGCACCTCGGAGATAGGCCATTTCGGTAGGCCCGAACCGGTCCGCGCCAGCGACATCCCAGATCACCAGTTTCTGCGATATCCTGCGGTCGGTGAACTCGATTTCCTTCGTATCGATCTTTACGCCCACCGTCGTAAGGTATTTTTCCGAGAAGTGATTATTGACGTAACGTTCGACAACACTGGTCTTGCCCACCGCGAAGTCGCCGACGACGCATACTTTGCTTGTGAGCGTGATCATTGCCCTGGGACGCGCACCTGCAGCTCGAGATCGACCTGCACAAAGCGCTTTTCGGCTTCCCGTCTGAGTTCACCGTCCTTCGGCACCTCGGCGGGCAGCACGCGGGTCCGCGCTTCGATGCCCTCGGCCGCAAGTACGGAGGCCGCTGCGGCCGCTCGGCGCTCACCCAGGATCGCGTTAATTTCGTCTCCTCCGAGCGCATCGGTGCCGCCGGTCACGATCACGACCAGCGAACGTCCGACAGTTCGCGCGTCTTCGGCCAGTTGCTTTATTTCGCTGGCATAGTCGCGTAACGCCAGGTCCTGGCCTGCAACGAACTCCGTCCCACCTCCGAAGTAGAACTTCCTCGCATCGAGATTCTCGAAGCGGGCCATGATTTCCTGCAGGTCGCTGGCTATCAGCCCTGTAAGATCCAGCCGGTCGATACCGGCGAGCCCCGAGGCACGCGACTCGACCTGCCGTCGCCAGGCGACCGGCGCGTCGCCGCTGACAATCAGGGTCCTCCCGGACACTTCGAATCGAACGGTTTCGGGCCCTCCGAATAATTGGTGTGCCCTGGCCTCGATGATTTCGGCCTCCAGCGACTGAAATGGCTGCATGGCTGCCGACACTCGATCTGCCTCGATCCCGATACCCTCGGCGACAGAGCTGACCGTGGGCGCGAGCGGATCACGAAGTCCGCGCACATGGAACTCGGGACCGTCCCGCGTTGCTTCAGTCACGTGAATTCCCGGGGTTGCGTCTAACACCCGACCGAGTTCCTCGAGTTCAGCGGATTGAAGCCAGCTTCGCACGCCGAGAAATATTGCCCCGGCAGCGAGCGCCAGCAACAGCAGGATCATGATTATGGAAGGACGGCCTCCACTCGAGGCCCTCTCCTGTCGCGCCTCGAAGCGGAGACAGCGTTCGAGCTCTATTTCTACATCGGGTACCGTCGAAGTCTCGCCCTTGTAGTCGCGAATCGCTTCGCCGTAGCGAAAATGGATTCGCTCGAGTATGGCGCTCAAGTCGGCACGCAGACTCTTGGGCGGTACGCCGCGTATTACGCACACCAGAAGGGCATGCGGCCCGTGCACAGCCCATAGTGTGAACTCGCCCATGTCAGCAGACTCGAGCCGCCCGGTTCGATCAGGCGAAAACGACTCTTTCACAAAGTCCTGAATCGCCGTGAACATCGCCGAGACCGCGTCGCTGTCCTTTATCTTGGACGCTTCATGGTGAACGTGACCCATCAGCAATCCGTTTTCCCGGCTAATAAGATAGGCCTGCTCGACGCGATACTGCATGGTCTTTTGCAGCACGTACTCGCCGAAAGGAATACCGGCGCGCGATGCCTGCCAGCGCCACCTGAGACCCCTGGGGCTGACGCTATGCTCTACGGCTTCGTTGATCTGCTGCGCCAGCGTGCGCAACGCGTGCATTATCGACTTCCTGATCGCCGGACCCATGACCGGGTAGAGCGCATCACCGTAGGTTTGTGGGTCCTCGCTGAATTCCTGCCGCAGACAATCGCCAACCGGTTCGCTCAGGGCGTCCACGAGTTCACGATTCTTCTTATGGCTTTGGTGAATGGCCTCCGGGAGCACGTCGGCGACGTCCGCCGTTCGCACTTCCGGCCGCTCGACGCGTTCGGCGATAGAATCCAGCGCCTCCTTCTCGGCGCCGAACAGGAGCTCTTTCAATTGATCGAGATCATTCATCGACTATCGACCGCCGCAGTCAGCTCAGGCGTCAGGCAACTGGAAGTCTTTCTTGAGACGAAGCGCCACCTCGGTGAGAAGGGCAGCCATATCGTCCCGGGCCAGCTTGTCGTCCGCAAGGCTGCGCGCCTCGCTTGCGAGGTTTTTACTGAGTTCCTCGTGCGTATCCCGAATTACCGAGGAAAGTTCTTCCCCCTGCTCCTGGAGTGAAGTGCGCAGCTCCTGCGTCTCGCTGCCGATCTGCTCTTCGAGTTCGGCACACCATGACTCCACCTGCGTTGCGAGGTCCTTAAGTTCTTTGGAACCCTGCTTGCCGTCCTCACGGCGCGCTTTACGTTCCTCTTTGAGCTGCTCAGTCAGTTTCCCGACTTCCCGCTTCGTATAATTGTTGAGTCGCTCGATGCGTTTCTCGATGTTGCTGGACATCAGCTCCATATTCTTCGTGAGCCTTGTCTCGAGATCGGCAAAACGCTGCTCGTAATCCCGCATCTGGCCACCGAACAGGATATCGCGAATCTTGTCGACGTTGCCTTCTGCGTGTTCCGCCGTTAAGCCTGTTTGTCGTTGTTTTTTTGCCATGAAACCGAACCTCTAATGATTGCCCGCGCCACCTTCTGTATCTCCGGCGACTTTTTCCATTCTGTAACCATGCTGATATATCGCTGACAGCACCCAGCCGTGCTCTTCGCACAGTTTGAGCTTCTTCCTGAGCCTGCTTACGTGCGTGTCGACTGTACGTGTCGTAACAGCTTCGTTTTCGATGCCCCAAATCGCCTCGAGAATGTGACCCCGCGACAACATCTTCCCGGCATTGCGAAAGAAGAACAGCGCGAGCTCGAATTCCCTGTTCGTGAGGCTGATTGCTTCTCCATTCAGCCTGGCTTCTTTCTTCGCGATGCCCAGCGCGTACGGGGCGGCGTCCAGGATCTCCTGTCCCGCGCCGCCACCGGCGCGTCTTAGTACCGCACCGACGCGCGCTACGAGTTCCGCATGCCGTATCGGTTTGACGAGATAGTCATCCGCGCCCGTCTCCAGGCTGCGAACGATACTGTGTTCATCATCCTTCACAGTCGCTATCACAACCGGCGTGAAGTCGTTCATCTCGCCGCGCAGCTTTTCGAGGACCTCTATTCCACTAAGGTCAGGTAACACCCAATCGAGCAGGTACAGGTCATAGCTGTCCCGTCTGACCGTGCGCAGGAAACTCGCAGCATCTGCGCTGCTGTCGACATGGTGTTCCGCATTGGTCAACCAGAGGCCTATCAGCGCTGCCTGGTCCGGATCGTCCTCAAGTATCGCGATTCGCAACTCTGCTCCATTGCGGGGTAAACAGGAACCCGCTGCCGGGATAGTCAGGGCCGTTTCTTCTGCTAATTCTGGGGCCCCGAAGCACGCATTATAACGGCATCGCGCGTAAAGCTGGACTCTTGGCGTGATTATGCCAAATCGGGGACTTGAGACGTTCGCCTCAGAGGACTTTCAGGCGCTTGAGCAAGTCGCCAAGCTCGCCGATGAGACGCTCGATTCGGTCCGTATCGGACGAATCGGCCGCGTTTTCGATGCTTGCGCCGATAAAAGAGATGTCGTCAATGCCGTAGGCGGCGCCAGAACCGTAGAGATTGTGGCCGGTCGTACGAATCGTGTCGAAATCGGCATTCGAAAGCGCGGCCGTCAGTTTCTTGATATCAACCTTGCGGTTTTCGAGGTACTTGCCCACGAGCTGGCGAGCGAAGGGGTCGGCAATTTCGATAGGCTTTTCTTCGTTACCTGCCACTTTGCCGCCCCTTCTTCACCGGATTATTGAGTATGTCTCGGGATTGCCCGATCCGGGAACAGTATCGTTACATTGATCATCGAACCTATTTCCCCTGGGTCCCGCTTCCTCTTGTTACGTCCCTAGTACGACACCTTCGCGGGCAACTTCTTCGCCTGTGCCACCCAATCGTTGACGACGCTACTGGACGGCGGACGTCTTACGAGATTCTTTTCTTCGTTGACCTCGGCCATCTTCGCGGCGAGGTTATCGGCATTACGATGCTGCAGCTCCCTGACCGTGTCAACGCCGGCGCATTCCAGCAGCTCCGCGTATTGACTGGCGACGCCATTGATCCGGAACAGGTCCGCCATATTGACACACTTCAGGATGCGCGCCTCGCTAATGCCGGTTTTGGTCGAAAGTGCCGCTCGTTCTTTCTTGGATGCGCCCGCGTCGAGCAGCGCGTCCACACTACGTATGCCGGCGTTGCGCAGTGATTCGCCCAACTTGGGGCCGATTCCTTCGATTGATTCAATGCTTTTTGACATGGTGTTACCTTTGCTCTCTTGCGTTGTTGGATTTCAGATACGAAGTCTATTTGAGAAAACGATGTCCGCCTTCGTTTGTGACATTTGTTGACAAAGCGGATGGCCTGCCCGAATTATCGGAATGGGTTCAATTCAGGACGAACGTAAGCTTCATATTCACGCGGTACTCCGCGACCTTGCCTTTCTTTACGACCACTTTCATTTCCTTGACCCACGCGCCCTCGATGTGATCGAGCGTCTCGTTGGCCCGGCTCAGACCCTTGTTCACGGCGTCTTCGAAGCTCTTGGGCGAACCCGCTGTTATTTCGGTGACTCTTGCAACCGACATGATTTCCTCCTGGTGAATATGCGTTTCTTGTAATTTGCCGCTGCATTCTGGGCGCACCACTAACCATGAACAATGGCAAAACGCGAGTTGTCACAGTTGTTGACAATTACTGCACAACGGGCAGCGGCCGCTGGCTTTGGACGAGCGGGGAGATAACCACGCAAAGTGGCGCGGTTATCTCGGGTGGACGATCAGGATTAGTCCGGCTACGCGGCGCTGGCGAGTTCCTCGGCCATGGCCTCGGTCATCCGGAACTTCTGGATCTTGCCCGTGACGGTCATCGGGTACTCGTCCACGAAGCGTATGAATTTCGGGACCTTGAAATGGGTGATCTGCCCCTTGCAATACACCTTGACCTCTTCCTCGGTCAGTGAGGCGCCTTCCTCGAGCTGAATCCAGGCGCAGACTTCCTCGCCCATGCGCATGTCCGGAACACCGAAGACCTGGACCTCCTTGATCGCAGGATGCGTATAGAGAAACTCCTCGACCTCGCGGGGGTAGATATTTTCTCCTCCGCGGATGATCATGTCCTTGATGCGACCGACGATCCGCAGGTAGCCGTCTTCGTCCATGATCCCGAGGTCGCCCGAGTGCAACCAGCGTGCCTCGTCGATCGTGTCCCTGGTCTGTTCCTCGTCGTCCCAGTATCCCAGCATGACCGAGTAGCCGCGCGTGCAGACCTCGCCTTTCTCGCCGATCGGCACAACGCGACCGTCAGGATCGACGAGCTTGATTTCGATCCACGGCACGGCCCTGCCAACAGTCTCTACGCGTTTCTCGATCGGGTCCTCTGGCAGAGTCAGGTGATTGATCGGGCTGACCTCGGTCTGGCCGTAACCGATGAGGATATGCTTCATGTTCATGTCGGAGATAACCCGATTCATGACGTCGACGGGACATGGCGCGCCCGCCATGACGCCGGTCCGCAGCGTCGAGAGATCGAATTTGTCGAAGTCCGGGTGGCTGAGTTCCGTGACGAACATCGTCGGTACGCCATGCAAGGCCGTGCAACGCTCCTTCTCGATCGCCTGCAGCGTCTCCAGCGGATCGAATACCGCGCTTGGGAAGACGGCCGTCGCGCCGTGCGAGAAACACGCAAGGTTGCCCAGCACCATGCCGAAGCAATGATAAAGCGGTACCGGTATGCACAGGCGATCGTCGTGAGACAGGCGCATGCCCGCACCCGTCAGGTAACCGTTATTGAGGATGTTGCAATGCGTCAGCGTGGCCCCTTTGGGGTTACCCGTCGTGCCTGACGTAAACTGGATGTTGATTGCATCATCGGGCTTGAGTTCTGACCTCAACTCCTTCAGCCGCTGATACTCGGGCTCTCCGCCCATCTCGCAAACGGCCGGGAAGTTGAACATGCCCGGAGACTTCTCGTCGCCCATGCGAATCACGATCTCGAGCTTCGGTATCTTGTTGGACCGCAGCTTGCCCGGCGGGCACATCTTCAGCGACGGCGCGACCGCGTACAGCATGTCGAGGTACTTGCTGGACTTGAAGGACTCGTCGCTGATGACCGCCCGGCACCCGGACTTGTTCAGCGCATATTCGAGCTCATAGAGCCTGTAGGCCGGGTTGAGGTTGACGAGGATTGCGCCGATCTTCGCCGTCGCCATCTGGGTCAGGACCCATTCGCTCGTGTTCGGCCCCCAGATACCTACTCGATCGCCGGACCGGATACCCAGCTTCAGCAGTCCCGCCGCGAGATCGTCGACCCGCTCGTTGAATTCCGAGTAGGTCCAGCGAACACCCTGGTGGCAGACCACGACGGCTTCGGTGTCAGGATACTGCTCTACGATACCCTCGAAAAAGTTACCGATCGTGTCGTAGATAATCGGGGTGCTCGAAGCACCGCAGGCATAGCTTTGGGTCAAACCGGTCATGGCTTTACTCCGGCCAGATTCACGATGTGCCCATTTAAGACCCTGCTACCACCTACGTCTATCGTGTGAATCCCTAAGTACCATAAAACCTGTACGAGGCTAGATGGACCTTGTCGCGATGGCCGGGCTCACATTGCTGGCCTTGCGTGCCGGACCGGCAACGGCCACCTGCCCGACGATCCAGAGGACGATCATCGCGACGGGGATTACGTACCACGCGAGCGGCGTCAGCGAGAAGGCCTGCACCATGAATACGTTGAGCGCCACCGCGAGAATACCGCCGACGATGATACCCACGCTGCTCACGATGAAGTTCTCGATCATGAAATAGCGCACGATTGCCGGGCGGCTTGCCCCCAGCGCCCGCCGGATTCCGATTTGCCGCGTGCGGCGCGTCACGCTGAAGCTCGCCAGGCCAACGATGCCCAGCCCGGTGATGGTCGTCAGCAGGATGATAATGAATGTGAGCAACTTGATCATGGCTGCATCGCCGATGTAAGCGCGCATACGGGTATCGTCCATCGTGCTGACGCCGCGGATGATGCGGTCCTTGCTGCGCGTGGCCAGCATCTCCTCGACCTCGGGCATGAGCCCGTCACGCATGCCCGGCTCGGTGCGTATCACGTAGCGGTCCGAACCCTCACGCCGTTGCGGCACGAGCATCGATTGCTCGACACCGGTCCATCCCTTCCAGGGCGCCTGCAGCCGGTCGACGACGCCAATGATCTTGATTGGATCGTTGTCGTTGATGTAGACGGTCTTGCCGACGAACGAACCCTCCTCATCCGGGAACATCGCCTCGCCCAGCGCCTGCGTGATGATGCCGAGCGGCGGCCATGTATTGACCTCGGGATCGTTCCACGCGACCTCGTTCGCCGTGAAGTTCTCGCCATCGACCAGGTTCGTTCCGAAAGTATCGATACCGTGCTCGTCGACGAAATAGATTGCCGTTCCCGTGCTGTCCTTGCCGGTACCGGGCTCGAGCTGCAGCGACATCGACCAGCCGCCTTGCCTGAGCGGAAACGAATTGGTCGCTACCGCATTGCGTATGCCCGGCATGTTGCGCAGCGCATCGAGGTCCTCGTCGATCAGGCTTTTCTGGTCGATGTCCGGCGCAAACACATCGGATGCGAGTGTGAAGATGTTTTCTTCATCGACACCGCTGGGCCGCGCCATTTCGTCGGCGCGCTCCTGCATGATGGCGATCGCGTTCACCATGATCGCCATTGTCACGGCGATCTGCAGCGCGATAAGCAGGTAGCCGCCCTTGTTCCGCAGTATCGCTCGCCAGATGGGTCCAAGTTCCATGTCTTTCTCCTATGCCGTCACTGGATCCTGAGCTGGCTGGCCGGCGTAATGTTGCAGGCGCGCCAGGTCGGGTACAGCGCCGCCGCGAGCGCCGATATCACGGCGAGTACAACGGCGAGCATGACCATGCTCCAGTCCATGCGGACCAGGTGCTGGATGAATTCGTATTCGATGTACAGGTTCTCGATGCCCCTCAAGCCCGCCCAGGTAGCTGCGATACCCAGCAGCCCGCCCGCAACGCCGATCATCCCGGCCTCGATGATGTACTGCGTGAACAGTGTGGACTTGCTGGCACCGAGTGCACGGCGCAGGCTGATATCACGCGCGCGGCGCATGACTTTCGCGAGCAGCAGCCCGATCGTATTCAACAGGCAGACGACCAGGAAGAGGACGGCCAGGCCCAGCAGCACGTTGACGTCATCTTCGACAACCTCACGATCGTCCATCCACTCGACGACGTTGTTGAGCCGGTTGTTGAGCGGGCGAGCGAAACGTCCCAGCGTCTTCTGCTCTTCGACATAAGCGTCGAGGAACTGCATGTAAGCCTGTTTCTCTGCGCTATCCCGCAGCTCGACCCACATCTGGATCCAGACGCACTCCGAGGCGAGGAATGCTTCGTAGCCCCCGTCGCCGATGGGTTTCCAGCAGTTGGTGTTACCCGAACTGCCGGTTTCGCTGGAGATGCCGAGCGCAAACGGGAAATACACGCCCTCGGAGTCTTCGTAGGGGTTGTTGTTGAGGTCATAGAATTTCGGAATCGGGTTCCAGTATTCGAGCACACCGGAAATTCGGTAGGTCTCGCCGTTTAACGTCAGCATTCGGCCAACCGAGTCCTCGCCGCCGAAGAGCTGTTCGTTGATGTCGGCTGACAAGACGACGACTCGCTCTTCGGCGCGGTCTGCGGCCTGGTCCCACGCCGACCCGTACGCGAAGGGCACATCGAACATCGCGAAGAATTCGTTCGTGGTCGCACGGGCATCTACGCGAAACGGCCGTTCGTCATCGCCGTCCGGCTGCACGACGCGACCCGATTTGAAACTCACAACCTGCCGGTAAGCCTTGCCGGCGTCATGCAGTGCCCTGGCATCCATGTAGGTGAGCTGCTCGGGCGCGTCATTGGGCTCGTCGTACGGCTCGTCGGGACTCCAGCTGTCGACCTGCACGTGATAGAGCTGGTCGCTCTTGTGACTGATCGGGTCATCGCTCATCACGTGGCGCACGGTAACAATCGTCATGCAGGCGCCAATGCCAATCGCGATGGCCGCGACCATGAGCGCGCTCAGTGCCGGGTTCGCGCGGATGCTGAGGAGTCCGAGCTTCATGTAGTAGCGAAACATCGTCGTCTCCTTGCTCAGGCTGTCGCGGCTGCCAGGTGAAGGTCCGGCGCCGCGTCGCTGACTTCGCCGTCCTTGACGAAGATATTGCGCCTGGCCCTGCCCGCGAGTGCACGTTCGTGCGTCACCATGATGATCGTCGTGCCGCTCTCATTAATCTCGGCCAGCAGATCCAGGACGCTGTCCGCCATGTGCGAGTCGAGGTTGCCCGTCGGCTCGTCGGCCAGCAGGAAACGCGGCTCGCCGGCCAGGGCCCGCGCAATAGCGACGCGCTGCTGTTGGCCACCCGAAAGCTGTGCCGGGAAGTGACTGAGTCTCGACGCGAGACCGACCATGTCGAGCGATTCCTCGATGCGCTTCTTGCGCTCACCTGCTGTGAAGCCGCGGTAGCGAAGCGGTACGTCGACGTTGTCGAAGATGTTCAGCTCGGGAATCAGGTTGAAGCTCTGGAAGATGAATCCGATTTTCTCGTTGCGGACGCGCGAGCGCTCCTTGTCGCTGAGCGAAGAAATGTCCCGACCATCGAGTTCGTAAATACCACTCGTCAGCTCCTCGAGCAGACCGGCGATATTCAGGAAGGTGGTTTTGCCGGAGCCGGACGGACCCGTAACGGAGACGAACTCGCCTTCGTCAACCGTCAGCGAGAACTTGCGCAATGCATGTGTCTCAACCGTATCGGTACGGTAGATTTTGGATACATCATTCATCTTGAGCATAGCCATGTTCTCCTGGGCTGATGATCGGGTTAATCGGTTAAGAGAACCGTTTCGGCGCCGCGAAACGGATCGAGATTGGATATGACGATTTCCTCGCCGGGATTCAGACCCGCAACGACTTCCACGGCTCCGAGACTCCTGGCGCCAAGCTGGATCTGGCGGCGTTCCGCAATACGTTCCTCTGTCAGGACGTAGGCGACGCGGCCACCGCCGCTGTCGAGGAACTGACCCCGCTGCACCATGAGCACATCGGGATGCTCGGCCAGCAGGATGCGCGTCGTGAGACGCTGATTCTGCCGCAGGTTGGTGGGCGTCTCACCGCTGAAACGCACCCTGGCCGCAACCTGGTTGTTGACGATCTCGGGAGAGACGGCCACGAGTTCGCCCGAGTAGCGTGCCCCGCCCACCATGATCTCGGCCACCATGCCGATCGCGAGATCGTCTGCGTAGTTCTCCGGGATCTGCGCGTCGATTTCGAAGCGCGTCAGGTCCACGACGGCCATGACCGGCGTGTCCCGAGTGACGGCGGCCTTCTGATCGACCAGCAAATCGCCGACGATGCCGCTGACGGGCGACGTGATCGACAATTCATCGACCTGGCGCTGCAGGTTTTCCACGAGCAGTTCCTCGCGGCCGACTTCGAGTTCGCTCGCGCGCAGCTCGAACGCCAGTCGTTCATCGAAGAGGTCGGCGTCGGCAACGGCATGCTGGTGCGCGAGTTCCGCATTCCTGAGGTCGTCCTGTGCCTTCTCGTAGTCGATGACCGGAATAACGCCTTTTGCATGCGCGTCATCCGCGCGGCGCTTCTCGCGTTTGGCGGCAACCAGCGCCACGTCGGCAAGATCGGCCGACTTGCGTTTTTCGAGTGCGAGCTGCCGCGACTCGATGCGTTGCCGTTCGAGTTCTACTTCCTTCTGCGCGAACCCGGACTCAGCTTGCTGCAGCCGGTTCATGAGCTCGGGGCTGTCGACAGTCGCCAACACCTGGCCGGCGAGCACCCGCTCGCCTGCTTCGACGTTCAGGCTGATGGTCCCCGGCGCCGTGGCGTAGAGCGTGGGGCTTACGGCCGCGACGATACGGCCCTGCACCGATACGTCCCGGACGAGGTCGCCGCGGACCACGGTCGCCGTGCGCAGCCGGTCCATCGGGACGCTGACCGTGGCAGTCGCCCAGCGCTGCACGACCGGCACGACCATCCAGCCCGCCACCAGCACGGCAATGGCTATGCCCGCCAGGATGAGCCTCTGGCGCCGCGGGTCACGCGGTTCCAGCTTCACATCCTGAGCCGATGTATCTGCGATTTTCAGTTGCCTGCCCCTTGTCGGCACTATAGGAATCGGGCGCTAAAAGCGCTCGTTTTACTTTTGATGCATGAAGCCGCGAAATAGTTTGAATTATCCCGCGCGCTCAGGCGATCCGGGAGTGGCCGGTCGAGAGGTTCCTGCTGAGAGGTGTTCGTATAGAATTAAGTCGACATGTCCAGAATATTCCTCATATTCGCCTGTATCTTCATTCAGGCCTTTATTGTCGCAGCTTGTGGCACCGATACCGGTCAGGATCCGACTGCAGCCGGCGAAATCACAATATACCGCGGCAACGGAGGCGACCCGGGGTCCCTCGATCCTGCACTTGCCGAGGACGTGCATGCTTTCAATATCCTCGCCGACCTGTATGAAGGCCTCGTCACCACGGCGGCGGACGGTACTCTCGTGCCGGGTGCCGCGGAGAGATGGTCGGTCTCTGCCGACGGGCTGACCTACAGGTTCCATCTGAGGACGGACGCGCTCTGGTCGAACGGCGAGCCCGTTACCGCCGAGGATTTCGTCCGCGCCTATGAACGCGTTACGGCTCCGTCATCGACTGCGGGTTTCGCATTCCTGCTTGACCCGGTTCGGGACTATGTTGCCGTCGGACCATCCACGCTGGAGATTCATCTCGCCGAGCCGGCGGCGCATTTGCCGGCGGTGCTTTCCATGCCGGTTGCATTTCCGATTCCTGCGTCGGCGATCGCCGCCGGTTCCTTTTCGGATCCGGAATCCTTCGTCGGTAACGGACCATACCTGCTGGACAGCCACACTGTTGGCGCAGCTACCCGATTGCGGCGTAACCCGAGCTTTCGAGATGTTTCCAGTGTCGCGGTCGACGTGATCGTTTACCTGCCGATCGTCGACCCGCTCGCCGAGCTGAATATATATCGTTCGGGCGAACTACACATTACGAATACCATTCCGCCGGGGCACTTGCCGACTTTAGGGGAGACTATCCCCGATGCGCTGCGCATCGCCCCGTCGCTTGCCCTGTACTACCTCGCATTCGATTTGACCGAGCCACCGCTTGATAACCCCGCGCTGCGGCAAGCGCTGAGCATGGCAATCGATCGACGGCAACTCGTTGAACTCATCGGCAGGGGCGAACAACCGGCCTACGGCGTCGTGCCGACCGGCGTTGCCAATTATGACGGGGCCGCTTTCGAGTGGCGCGACTGGCCTTCCGAGAAGCGAGAAAGCCGGGCGCGCGAACTGTACCGACAGGCAGGCTACGACCGCAGCGCGCCGCTAACTATCCACTACACCTATGATGCCGGCGATATCCATGAAAAGGTCGCACTGGCGGTTGTTAGCATGTGGCGCGACATCCTCGGCGTCGAAGTGACACTGGACAAGAAGGAATGGCAGTATTTCCTTGAAACCCGGGAGCGCCGTTCCGACTGGCAGGTCATGCGTTTTGCCTGGTTCGGTGATTACGACCACGCGTCGACATTCACGAACATCTTTCGCAGCAACGACGCCCAGAATCTCGCGCGTTTCGACAATCCCGAGTACGACCGCCTGGTAGCCACCGCGAGCCAGGAAGCGCACTCCGACAAACAGGCTGAACTTCTTCGCGAAGCAGAAGCCTTGCTACTCACGGAGAACCCGGTCGCACCGCTGTACTTCTTCGTCAGCAAGCACCTTGTCAGCCCACAGGTCGCTGGATTCGAGCAAAACGTACTCGATCGTCACCCGAGTCGCTATTTGTCCCTGGAGATCGATGACTAGTCACGCCGCGCAAGTACCGGGAATTTGTCGCGATTTTGGCCGGAAGGCCGAAAATCGCTGATAATTGGTTGACTTGTTCCAATATTGGGGTATATTACCCCAACTATGGAACTTGATATCAAAAACACGCTGCGTTCCTCCTGCCGCGCTCTGCTGCGGCCCATTGCGTCTGTCGTCCTCAAATGCGGGATGACCTGGCGCGAATTCTCGGAGCTTTCGAAGTCTGTCTTCGTCTCCGTCGCGACGGACGAGTTCGGCATTCGGGGTCGGCCTACGAACATCTCGCGGGTATCGATACTCACCGGGATCTCCAGGAAAGAGGTCAAACGACAGCGCGACCTGCTCGCCGAGCCAGAGGACCCGGTTTCACCGAAGACCACCGACGCGACTCGGCTTCTGTCGGGCTGGCACCAGGACGCCGATTTCACCGATGAAGACGGCAGACCTCTACACCTGGTAGCCGAGGGAACCAATCCCAGCTTTCAATCGTTATTCAATACATACGGTGGCGATACGCCGGAACAGACGTTGCTGAAGGAATTACTCAAAGCCGGGTCGATTGAAAAGGACGGCGAAGGCCGGTTTGTTGCGAAACGGCGATATCACATGCCCGTGGACATGGACGAAGGCGGGCTGCGGTTTTTCGGCACCAACCTGTATGACCATGCCAATACCTTGTGCAAGAACGTCACCGGGGAGGACGCAGTGCGCTGGCTCGAAGGCTTTGCAGTCGACGACCACGTGCATCCCGATGCCGTCGAAGAGTTTCGCGCCTATATCGACGAGCGCGGTCAACAATTTCTGGAAGAGATCGACGACTGGCTCAGCCAGCGCCGGATCGACCCCAACGATTCAGAATCCACTCCTGTCCGGCTGGGCCTTGGTGTCTATGCAATAGAGGGACAGTTACCCAAAGGTACATAGCCATGAAAATTATCAACCTGATCATTTGCAGCATCATTCTCACAATCGCAGCAGGCTGTGGCGGCGGCAGCAGCGGCGGCGGAACCCCACCGCCCGACAATGACCCGCCCCCGGTTGGCGGCATTGGCAGGACCGGCATAGCCGTGGGCCCGATTTCGACGTTTGGCAGTGTCGTCGTGAACGGCGTCCGCTACGAGACGACCGGCGCCGTTTTCACGATTAACGGTGCTCCCGGATCGCAGGACGATCTGAGCGTAGGCCAGGTCATTACGGTCAGCGGCACGATCGACGACAACGGTGTTGACGGATCCGCCGACGAAGTGAACTTCGACGATAACGTGAAGGGGCCGATACAGAGTATCGATATCGCTATGAGTCGTATCGTCGTACTCGGCCAGACCGTCCTTATCAGCGCGGAGACCTCTTTCGATGACAGCATCAGTCCGGCCTCAATAGACGGATTGAGCGTGGACGACATTGTCGAGGTCAGCGGACTCGTCGATGCGAACGGTCAGATTGCGGCTACTCGCATTGAGTCGAAGCCTGCCGGCACCGAGTACGAGGTGCTGGGCATCGTCAGCCAGCTTGATTCGGGCAACTTCGTGTTCAATATCAACGACCTTGTTGTCGACTATAGTTCGGCGACGCTGGATAACTTTTCCGGCGGGCAGATAAGCGATGGCGACCTGGTCGAGGCAAAAGGCAACTCGTTGGGCGGAAACGGCGAGCTTCTTGCGTCGAGGGTCGAGCTGAAGAACGCGCTGCCCGACGTGGCCGACGGAGACCATATCGAGATCCAGGGCTTCATTACCCGCTTCGCCTCTTCGCAAGACTTCGATGTGACAGGGTTCCCTGTTACAACAACCGCCAATACCGTGTATGAAGGCGGCACAGAGGCGGACCTCGGTCTCAATATCAAGGTCGAAGTGGAGGGCGACGTGAACGCCAACGGCGTGCTGGTCGCTACCAAGGTGGATATTCGCCGCGCCAAGGCCGTCAGGGCGACGGCGAACGTCGATTCGGTGAATTCCGGTTCGAACTCACTGGTCGTCCTGGGGATAACGGTCACCGTCGACGAACTGACGCGCATCGAAGACAAGAGCGATGCCGACGTCGATCCGCTAACGTTGGCTGATATCAATGCGGGAGACTACATCGAGGTTCGCGGCGACGAGTTCCCCGCCGGGAGCGGCGACATACTGGCGACGATACTGGAGCGTGAGGACCCAGATGATGAAGCCATCCTGCAAGGCTTTGTCGAATCCATAAGCGACCCGACGTTTGATATTCTCGGCGTCACCATACAGACGGGCCCCGGTACCGTGTTCCGTGACGAAAACGATGCCGTGATTTCATCCACCGAGTTCTTCAACCAGGCGGCACCAAACTCGCTCGTCAAGGCGAAGGGTACCGAGATCTCGGATACGGTGATTCTTGCCGAAGAGGTCGAGTTCGAACTGGAGTTTTGATCGAATATCGATCAGGCCGGCGCATCCTCGGGTGCGCCGGCTATGCCCCGAAAACCTTGCGGTACAGGGCGCGACCGATCATGCGGGCCTTGGTCCTCGTGTCGAAGCGCTCCAGGTTGGTCTTGACGGTTCCCGTCGTGAACTGTGTCTTTTTCGAGTAATCGATACGCACGTCGACGATCACAGGCCGACCGTCAGCAGCCTGCTGCAGTGCGGCCGAGACGCCGTCCGACACGTCATCGTTGGAATGTACGGCAACAAACGCACAGCCCGTCGCTTCAGCGAAGGCTTCGAGATTCAGGACACCGATCGTCGTGCAGGTGCTACGCTGGTACGGAATTTCCTGTGCCTGCGCTATCTGCGCGAGTTCGCCGTCATTGAAGACGAACCAGGCAACGCCGAGCCCGTTCGACGTCGCCGTCACGGATTCGAGCCCGGTCATCAGGAACGCGCCATCGCCGACGATGCCGACGACCTGCTTCTCGGGCTTTGCCAGCTTCGCCGCGATGCTCGC
>Ga0209456_10000227_pt1 | contig 31488 bp, 27 predicted proteins | sample COG_11_FD_184755 | JGI IMG/M metagenome (GOLD analysis project Ga0209456, IMG submission 184755) | Pelagic marine sediment microbial communities from the LTER site Helgoland, North Sea, for post-phytoplankton bloom and carbon turnover... | ecosystem: Environmental > Aquatic > Marine > Neritic...
TTCTTACCGCGGTTACTGTTTTGGGTCAGGAAACGTACCCCTTAAACTCTTTCAGGTCTCCTTTGGATATACCGTTAGTCCTGGCTGGTACATTTGGTGAGTTACGCTCAAATCATTTTCATTCTGGCATTGACATTAAAACACAACAGCGGCAGGGATTGCCGGTGTATGCCATAGGAAATGGTACGGTAACAAGAATAAAAATAGGACTTTGGGGATATGGGAAAGTCATATACATCGCCCATCCTAATGGTTATACCTCAGTATATGGACATCTTCAAAAGTTTTCACCTGAAATTGAATCCTATATTAAAAAGATTCAATATGAGAAAAAGTCATATGAAATTGAGGTATTTCCGGATTATGGTGACATTAAGGTCTTAAAAGATCAGGTTTTAGCTTATAGCGGAAACACAGGAGGGTCCTCAGGGCCTCATCTGCATTTTGAAATAAGAAGTAGTATCTCGGAAAAACCCACTAATCCGCTTCTTTATGGTTTAGAAGTTAGGGATGCTACTAATCCAATCCTTTTAAGCTTATTTGCTTATCCTTTGTCTGAAGACGCACAGGTAAATAGAAGTAGTAAGAAGATTCAAATTAAATTCAACAAACAAAAGGATGGATCTTATCTGGCAGATAAGGTATACGCCTCCGGAACAATTGGTTTTGGAATAAATACCTATGACAGGCAGGATCTGGCTGCCAACAAGAATGGTATCTATTCCGTACAACAACTAGTAAATGGAAAAATTTACACCGATTTTAATTTTGAATCGTTCTCATTTAACGAAACCAGATATATCAACACTCTTATAGATTATGACCATTTTGGGAAATATAAGGAGCGTATACAGAGATGCTTCATTGTACCGGGAAATCGACTTGAAATATATAAACAAATATATAATGAAGGAAAAATAATAGTAAGTGAAGGACTTTCTTATAAGGTAGAAATCCTTATAAAGGATTTTAAGAATAATATGGTAAAATTAGTTATTCCCGTTGAAGGAAAAAGACAGCAGCCACTGATGCTTGAGGATGAATTGAAGACAGATTATTTTATTATCGCAAAGCAACCTAATAATTATGACCTGGGTGCTGCAAAAGTCTATTTTCCTGCAAATACCTTTTATGACAATTTTTATATGGATCTACAAAAAGGTAAGGATACTGTTATGATTCACAATAATAGGATCCCGGCACACAAAAAATTTACGATAACTTTTGATGTAACTAAATACTCTCCACAGGAGCAGAAGAAATTGTTCATAGCCCGGCTCGATAAAAAAATGACAGCTAATTACATGACAACTTTTAAACGAGGGACAACCTTTACGACCAGAACCAGAAGTCTGGGCACTTATACTCTCGCACAGGATACAATTCCTCCGAAAATACGGCCCAAGAACTTTAAGGAAAAGCAGTGGTTAAATAACTACCGTTATCTCAGCCTTATAGTCTCTGATGACTTAAGTGGCATTAATACTTATTCTGCTACATTAAATGGTGTGTGGATCTTAATGGAATACGAACCCAAAACAAAAACACTAACCTATAATTTTGATGATAAAATTCTAAATCAAACGCAATGTGAACTCAAAGTAATCGTTACAGATAACGTAGGGAATTCAAATATCTTTACCAGTAGCTTTTACAGAAAATAAACTTTTGAAGTGTTCTAAAATCTTATTCCTTCTTTCTATTTTTGGTTCGCTAACTTTAGTGAACGGGCAAAAAGCTTCGATTACCGGGGTGGTCCTGGGAGTTAATGATGAACCATTATCCAATGTAAACATAACTACCAAAGGCTATGGCACCTATACGGATTCAACCGGATTTTATTTAATGGATGTAATTGCCGATGAGGAAATATCGATAATTTTTACTCATTTAGGCCATAAAAATGTAATCCTAGAGAACTTAATCCTCACTACAAATGAAACTTTTGAATTCAATCCGGTAATGAAAACTGATGTAATTCAGGTAGCTGGTGTTGAAGTTACGGCAACCGGAGAAAAAAGCGCTGAAGGTATAACAACCATTTCTGCTCAACTTGTACGAAAAATTCCGGGAGCCAATGCAGGTGTAGAAAATGTGCTGAAATTACTTCCGGGAGTTTCTTCCAATAATGAGCTAAGTACTCAGTATTTTGTGAGAGGCGGGAATTATGACGAAAACCTGGTTTATATCAATGACATTGAAGTCTACCGGCCATTTCTAGTGCGTTCCGGCCAGCAAGAAGGCTTAAGTTTCGTAAATAGCGATATGGTCCAAAATCTGGAATTCTCAGCTGGTGGTTTTCAGGCTCATTATGGGGATAAACTATCTTCTGTCTTGGATATTACCTATAAAAATCCAACAGAATTCGGGTTGAATATTGAAGCTAGTTTTCTTGGAGCAGGAGTTACACTTGAAACTATATCCAAAAATAAAAATTTCACTAGTGTAACTGGTGCCCGATACAGAGACAATAGCCTTTTTGTAAATAGCCAGCAAACCAACGCGAATTTCACACCCGCCTTTGCAGATTTACAAACCTATCTTACTTACCATTTCTCCAGAAAATTTAACTTGAACTTTTTAGGAAACCTATCTGTTAATGATTATAAAAATGTGCCTTTTTCCAGACAGACGAACTTTGGTACAATTAGCGATCCTAAGGCCCTTGTAGTGTTTTATCAAGGCGAAGAAGATAATAATTATAAAACCAGCCTTGGAGCACTAAAAGCTGATTATTACGCAAATGATAATGTTTCATTAAGTTTTATAACTTCTGTATACCATACGACGGAAGAAGAATATTCCGATGTAATTTCACAATATGAACTAGGTGAGATTGATGCAGATCTCGGTAGCAATAATCTCGGTGAAGTAACCTCTACAAGGGGATTAGGCACTCAGTTTAACAGGGCAAGAAATGATCTTGATGCACTCATAGTGAATGTAGCACACAAAGGCGAACTGAATAAAAAAGAAGAGTCCTGGGAATGGGGAATTAAATATACGTATGAGGACTTTAGAGATCAAATTCGTGAATCTGAATTTTTGGACTCTTTAGGTTATTCTGTAAGGCCTCCAACTGCTGAGTTTATAAACAACCAACCGCAAGAACCTTTTAACGCCGCAATTGTACCTTACACATCTGTTTCTGCCTTGAATTTTGTAAGTACTAATCGTTTATCCGGATATCTTCAATATAGCCGTAGAACCCTGTGGAATAGCAATAATATTTATTATAACTTAGGCTTCAGGACTCAATACTGGACGGTCAGCGGGGAAGGATTTTCCAGTAATTCTCAGATTATTTTCAGCCCAAGAGGACAGTTTGCAATCAAACCCTCCTGGAAGATTGATATGCTATTTAGAATTGCTGCAGGGGTCTATCAACAACCTCCGTTTTATCGAGAACTAAGAGATCCCACCGGTACAATACAACCAGATGTAAAGGCTCAAAAATCTGTACATTTTGTACTTGGCAACGAATATAGTTTTGAACTTTGGAACCGGCCTTTTAAACTCGTAGGTGAGGTGTATTATAAGAAGCTGAACAATGTAAATCCTTACACCTTAGATGATGTAAGAATTCGTTATTTTGCCACAAATAATGCGAAGGCCTATGTTTATGGATTTGATATGAGAATGAATGGTGCATTTGTTCCGGGCACAGAATCCTGGGTAAGCCTGGGTTTCCTTAAAACAGAAGAAAATATTGATAACAGAGGGTATATTTCAAGGCCTACAGATCAAAGGTTTCAAATAGGCATATTGTGGCAGGACTACATCCCAACTATACCCAGTTTAAGGATGTACCTGAATCTTGTTTACAATACCGGAGTACCCGGGGGATCTCCAAGTTATGCTGATCCTTATAATTTTCAGAATAGATTAAGAGATTATAAACGTGCAGATCTGGGTATTTCCTATATTTTTGCAGGAATAAATAAACAGTACCCAAAAGGTCATTGGTTATATAGCTTTGAAGAATTAAATTTTGGTTTTGAGATATATAACTTATTTAACAATCAAAATTCCATAACCAATACATGGGTAAGAGATGTTGACACTAAAGTGGAGTTTGCGGTTCCCAATTATATGACGTCCCGAGTGTTCAACCTTAAATTAGGCATGCGTTTTTAGTTACTTTAGAATGAAAAAATTACTTATTATTACACTTCTTGCCTGCGGTTCATGGCTTAATGCTCAAAAAAATGTATTTGAAAGCAGCAAATTTGATGTCTTAAGTAAAGATCATCATATTTTAGCGATTATACCCTTTTTTACCCATCTTGAATTGGAGGAAAATATTACCAAAGAGGAATCAACAAAGTTAGAAGAAAAAGAAGGCTATGCGGTGCAAGATGCCCTGGAGACCTATTTTGGACTGGGTAAGAAAAAGAAGAAATTTACTGTTGATTTTCAAAATATTAAAAACACCAATGCCATACTCGCCAAAGAAGATATTACTTATAACAATATAGATACTTATACAATTAAAGAACTTTGTGAAATTCTGGAAGTGGATGCCATTGTAAGTGGGAATTTGGATATAAATATCCTTCTTTCTAAAGGAATTCCAGTTGAATTTAGCTTTATGGATTATATTCTTGGTGATGCAAACTATGGTAGAATCGGCATTAAAATAAGTGATGGAAAAACGGGGAAATTGTTATGGAAATACGAGTATGGAATCAATAAAAAGTCAGGGCGAAATACAGCCGACCTGATTGATAAAATGATGAAAAAACTGGTGCGCAAATTTCCTTATGACAAAGAGAGGCTAAAAGCGAAAAAAAATCTTAAGTCTGATTAAACTCTTTCAAAACCTCAATCACATAATCTACTTCTTCTATTGTGTTATATTTTGAAAAAGAAAATCTGACAGAAGGCCTTAACAGTCGTTCCTCAGACAAAACCTCTGCAAGCACATGTGAACCGCCATCGGCACCGGATTGACAAGCACTCCCCTCTGAACAGGCAATCCCTTTAAGATCCAAATGAAATAGAAGCATTTGCGATTTCTCTTTACTAAAAGGCAGGCAAACATTCACCAGAGTATAAGTACTATTTTCCAAATTTCCCGAATATCCATTAAATTTAACCTCAGGTATAGCCACTTTGATTTTTTTAATAAAATATTCTTTCAATCCGGAAATATATTTTTTTTCTTCGTCCAGATTATCATAAGCAGCAAGGAATGCCTCTTTAAGCCCCATTATATTGTGAAATGGTTCTGTTCCTGCCCTGTAACCACGTTCTTGTGAACCGCCTAATATTAGAGGTTCTATACCCGTATTTTTCCTTATAAAAGCAAACCCAATCCCTTTGGGTCCATGAAATTTATGTGCTGAAGCCACCACAAAATCAATTGGTGTTTGCTGTAAATCCCATTGAAAATGACCTATAGATTGCACTGTATCTGAATGGAGAAGGGCACTCTTGGCTTTACATATCAAGGCTATCTCATGAATATCTAAAATATTCCCAATTTCATTATTTACATGCATTAGACTGACCAATTTTTTCGAATCATCGGCTGCTAATAACTGTTCCAGATGTTGAAGGTCAGCATTACCAAAACTATCAAGGTCAACGAATTGCACATTGATGCCAAACTGCTTTTGCAAGGCCTCTGCCGTATGCAATACTGCATGATGCTCTATTTTTGAAGTAATTATAGTTTGGACCCCCATGTCCTTGACAGCGCTTCTTAAAATCATGTTATCTGCTTCGGTACCTCCAGATGTGAAAATAATCTCCGAAGGTTGGGCGTTCAAATATTTGGCAATTGTTTTACGCGCTTGCTCAATTCCCGTTTTGGCGCTTCTTCCAAATCCGTGAGTAGAAGAAGGATTCCCATAATAGTTGACCAGGGCATCCTGCATTTTTGCAATGACCTCTTCCCGCACCGGGGTGGTAGCAGCATTATCAAAATAGATTTTTTGCATGAACAAGCTTTTGTTTGGGATACAAAGCCAAAAATAATCGAAATAAACTTAAACTCTTTATAAAATCAACTCAAGTCACTAGGATAATAGCCTTAAATTCATTTAAATTTGAGGCATGAACAGAGTATTTTTAATTTTTATTTTTTGCTTTATCAACTCTTGTGATGACGGAGATTTAATAATTGAAGCGGTAGATTTTAACGATATCAGTATCACATTCTGTGAATCTACTACAACTATTAACAGCACGCTCTTCTTTAAACTCAATTCAGTCGAAGCTTTAGTTCTTGAATTGCAAAGTGGTATCCTTAAGAATGAAGTTTCTACAGACACTATTAAGAGTGCAATTCCAGGGCAATCCCAGTTGATATATCGGACTTTTTCCGACAATATCTCTAATAATTATTTTTGTGATGCAGTGCCACCCATCACACCAACGGTTGTTGAGGAGTTCGAAGGTGAAGGGGGAGAGGTATTTATTACAACTGTGCAAAGTGAAAGCGATTCAACCATTTATGAGCATAAAATTGAATTAAGTGGAATTTCACTGGTAAATGCGGAAGGTCAGCGAATATCTGACCTGCAGATTAATGATTTTGGCACCATAACTACCGAAGAGTAATCTATCCCTTCAAGGATTCTGATAAATATAAACTTCAGTTGCTCCTAAGCCATATTTTTGATAATCTGCATCATAATATTTTACATTTTCATAGCGCTTGAATAGGAAATTCAACTCTTCTTTAAGTACTCCTTCGCCCACGCCATGAATAAACACCACTTTTTGTATTCTTTTGCGAATAGCAAATTCCAGCTGTCTTTTTGCAGTTTCCATTTGTATATTCAGCATATCATAATTGGTCATCCCCTTTGAGGAAGGAACAAGTTGATGTATATGAAGATCAACTTCCATTTTGGCGGCATTACGCTCTTTTACCGCAACTTTCCGGATTTTCCGACCGGCTTGTTCCTTGTCTGCCTTCACTTGCGCAGCTTCAATATTACTAACCTTTATGGGTTTCATACCTTCCGTATGCATCAATTCAGATACAGTAAAATCCATATCAAACCCTTCATTAGTATGTATAGTTATTAAATGGTCAGAAATGGTAATAATTATTCCGGAAATGTTATCATCTATAACTTCAACACTGTCTCCTTCTTTAAAATTTCTCATTGTCCATGCCTATTATTTACTCATCAGTTTTAGTCCAAACTTTCGAAGATTTATAAATTCCGTACATCAGTAAAATTATTCCTACACACATGGCATACTCTTTCTTAACCAACTGGTCTCCTGTAGCCATAATAATTGCACCTGCCATAATAAGCAAAAAATAAATGATTCGATTTGTTTTCATTCCTCAAAAATAATAGTATTTTTCAGTTGATTAATCGATCAAAATGAAAATCGCTTCATCCATCTTGCTTTTTATAAATGAAGATTATATGCTTCCGTGTATGAATAAGCAACTTTTAGGCATAGAATGTACCGGATGTGGGATTCAAAGAGCTGCTGATTTACTCTTTAATGGAGAGTTTGTTGAGGCTTTTAAAATGTATCCTGCGATTTATCCTTTAATAATGCTTCTGGGTTTTCTGTTGTTGGATAATATAATGACAATAAAATACGCAAATAAGATTAGTATATTTTTAATGATAACTACTGTAACAACAATACTGATCAACTTTATTTTAAAATTTTTCTAATAAAACCAATACTTCATGGAACAACAAAAATTACCTAATGTAACTATAGCCATTGTACTGGCGATTCTTTCATATCTATGCTGCTGTTTTGGTGGCCTTCCGGCAGCTATTCTTGCAGGTATTGCCTTTTTTCTCGTATATAAGGATGAAAATAAGTATAAAGAAAATCCTGAATTATACTCAAATTACAGTCAGCTTAAAACGGCCAAGATTTTAGCAATCATTGGAATAGTTCTGGGAATTATTTGGCTTGCCTGGGTTTTGTATTCAATTTCTGCTATTGGTGGTTGGGACGCCTATATAGAACAAGTCAATGAAATGAGAGAACAATGGGAGCAATAACTCACATCGAAAAATAACTAAAATGAATCATCAACCTTTACCGGGGGCTAGTAATGCCCTGACGATGGGAATAATTTCCATCATAGGAGCTATCACTTGTTGCGGCCCTTTTGCTATTATTTTTAGTATTATTGGCCTAAGTAGTGCCAAAAAAGCGGAGGCACTTTACCAGAACCATCCTGAAAATTATTCGGGATATGAAAGCGTCAGGACAGGACGGATATTGTCTTATGTTGGTATGGCCCTGGCCCTAATATATCTGGTATTTGGGATCCTATATTTTGGAGTTATAGCTGCTTTTATCACTAGCGGAAATTTTTAAAAAGACTTTTTGACCAATTAAACTTGAAAAAGAGACCCTCTTGTTGAGGGTCTCTTTTTTCTTAACAGTAAAATAATGTACTCGCCTTAATTGGCTACCTCGCTCATAAATTTTAGGCGGTATAGCCGCAATTCTTCATCTTCATATTCACCATCAAATTCTTTCTGTGCCTCTTCGATATTGTCTGATTCAGCCTCAAGAAAATATTCATGAATTTCTCCCTGTTGATCTTCATCCAGTATCTCGTCTACCCAGTAACCAATATTCAATTTAGTACCACTAAATACTATTTGTTCCATTTCCTTTACTAAATCTTGTAATTCCAGTCCTTTTGCAGAGGCAATATCATCCAAAGGTAACTTTCTATCCACATTCTGAATAATATATAATTTAAGAGCAGAATTAGCTCCCGTACTCTTTACAACAAGGTCATCCGGGCGAATTATTTCATTCTCCTCAACATACGTTGTAATGAGGGACAAGAAGGGCTTTCCATATTTTGTGGCCTTACCCTCACCTACCCCATGAATATTTACCAATTCCTCCATGGAAATTGGGTATTTAAGAGCCATATCATCAAGAGAAGGGTCCTGGAAGATTACAAATGGAGGGATATCTAACTTTTTCGCTTCACTTTTCCTGAGGTCTTTGAGGAAACGCAATAATTTTTCATCTGCAGCACCTCCAGCACTTTTGGCAGCCGTAACTATGGCTTGGTCATTTTCTTCGTTATATACATGATCCTTTGTCATCATAAAAGAAGTAGGATTTTCAAGAAATAAAGATCCCGTGCTGGTAACATGCAATATTCCGTATTGTTCAATTTCCTTTTTTAGTAATCCCGCAACCAATACCTGCCTGATTAATGCCATCCAATAACTATTGTCATTGCCAGATCCAATACCAAAAAAAGGTTTTTCATCGGTTTTGTGAGAAGCAATAAGTGCATTGGTAGTGCCCATAAGTGCCAAGACAATTTCTTTAGCCTTAAACTTTTCTTTAGTGCCTTGTACTACAGTGATTAGTTTTATAACATTTTCTTTCGCTTCTTCCTTTTCTTTTGGATTTCTTGTATTATCATCCATGTCTGCACCTTCGCCATTCACCTCGTCAAATTCTTCACCAAAATAATGAAGCATGAATTTTCTTCTCGACATAGATGTTTCGGCATAAGCAACAATTTCCCGAAGCAGGGCGTTACCAATTTCCTGTTCAGCTACCGGTTTCCCGGACATAAATTTCTCCAACTTTTCCACATCCCTATAAGAATAAAATGCGAGGCAATGACCTTCACCTCCATCCCTGCCTGCACGCCCGGTTTCCTGATAGTAACTTTCAATACTCTTGGGAATGTCATGATGAATGACATATCGCACATCTGGCTTATCTATTCCCATTCCAAAAGCAATAGTTGCTATGACTACATCTACATCTTCCATAAGAAACATATCCTGATACTTAGAACGTGTCTTAGCATCGAATCCTGCATGATAAGGTACAGCACTCACTCCATTAACCTGTAACACATGGGCTAGTTCTTCAACTCTTTTCCTGCTTAAACAATAAATTATTCCCGATTTGCCGTTGTTCTTCTTTACAAATCGAATAATATCTGCATCAACATTTTTTGTCTTAGGCCTTACTTCGTAGAACAAATTAGGCCTGTTAAAAGATGCTTTAAAGACCTTAGCGCCTGTTATGACAAGGTTCTTAATAATATCTTCCTGGACCTTCGGAGTGGCTGTTGCGGTTAAACCTACAATCGGGATGTGATCGCCAAGCCTGTTTATAATAGCCCTTAGGTTTCTGTACTCCGGTCTAAAATCGTGCCCCCATTCAGAAATACAATGCGCCTCATCAACCGCCACAAATGAAAGAGGTACAGATTGTAAAAATTCTACATACTCTTCCTTCGTGAGGGATTCCGGTGCTACATAGAGCAATTTTGTTACACCATCTAAAATATCTTGTTTTACTTCCTTTACCTGAGTTTTGGTTAATGAAGAGTTCAGTACATGAGCAACTCCGGGATGTGACGAAACACCTCGAATGGCATCAACCTGATTTTTCATTAGTGCTATTAAAGGAGATACCACTATGGCAGTGCCTTCTTTTATTAGAGCAGGAAGCTGATAACAAAGTGATTTTCCACCTCCTGTGGGCATAATTACAAAGGTGTTTTTGTTTTGAATGACGTTTGTAATGACATCTTCCTGTAGTCCCTTAAATTTGGAAAAACCAAAATACTTTTTTAGCGCAGCATGTAGTTCAATTTCATTCAAAATTATTGCTAATTTAATATGTCGAGTCTGATTTTATAACGATAATCGCGATTAAACTTGTGATTTATCTACTTGTTTTTAGGCGGGCGAAAATGACAGATAATATTGTTTGTAGTTTAGAATCTCCTATAAAATAAGTTTGTGTAATTTTGTTTTCTTAAATATAATACATTCTTTTAAAATCTGTTTACATATTAAGTTAATTTCTATAATCGTAAACATATAATTTCAGAGTCATATTGAATAATCACAAAGCCATTTTAGATACTGCTAAGAAAACCATAAAAACGGAAAGCGACGCCATTGCGCACTTGTCAACACTTTTGGATGATCAATTTGCAAGTGCAGTAAATTGCATTTATGAATCGCTTGGGCGCGTAGTAATTACGGGTATTGGTAAAAGTGCAATTATTGCCTCTAAAATTGTAGCTACCTTAAACTCAACAGGCACTCCGGCAATTTTTATGCATGCAGCTGATGCTATACATGGTGATCTGGGAACAATCCAGAAAAATGATGTAGTAATTTGTATTTCCAAAAGCGGCAATACCCCTGAAATAAAAATGTTGGTACCACTAATTAAACTGGGAAATAATAAGTTAATTGGTATGTGTGGCAATTTAGATTCATTTCTGGCTGAAAATGCAGATTTTGTTTTGAACACTTTTGTGCAAAAAGAAGCATGCCCAAACAACCTGGCCCCAACTACCAGCACTACGGCCCAACTTGTAATGGGTGATGCTCTCGCTATCTGTCTTTTGGAATTGAGGGGATTCAGTAGTCAGGATTTTGCTAAATATCACCCGGGCGGAACACTTGGCAAAAAACTCTATCTGAGAGTTTCCGATATTGCCATCAACAATTTAAAACCTCAAGTTGGTGTTGATGCGGATGTAAAGCAGGTTATTATTGAAATTTCTGAAAAAATGTTAGGAGTCACTGCCGTTATGAAGAATGACAAGATTGTTGGAATTGTTACAGATGGTGATATCAGGCGGATGCTTAACAAATATGAAAACATAAATGGCTTAAAGGCTAAAGATATAATGACAACTAGTCCTAAGACGATTGGTGCAGACGTTCTAGCCATAAAAGCGTTGAAAGAAATGCGTTCTAACAGCGTATCTCAATTACTGGCCGTGGATGGAGAGGAATATGTAGGCGTTGTTCATTTACATAATCTAATTAATGAAGGAATACTTTAATGGCTAAAGCAACTAGCGACCATAATGAAATGTCCTTTTTGGACCATCTGGAAGAACTTCGTTGGCATCTTATTCGATCAACTATTGCAATAGTTCTGATTGGTATAGTGGCTTTTCTAATGAAAGACTTCATTTTCGACACCGTAATTTTCGGACCAAAAAAACCGGACTTTCCTACCTATGGCGTATTCTGTAAACTCTCCAGGTTGCTTGGTTTTAGTGAAGCATTTTGCGTGACGGAACCTATATTTACGGTACAGAGCAGGCAAATGGCAGAACAGTTTTCTGCCCATATTTGGACATCTATCTGGGCCGGATTTATTATAGGTTTCCCTTACATTCTTTATGAAATCTGGAAATTTATAAGCCCCGGATTATATGATAAGGAACGTAACCATTCCCGGGGTTTTATATTTATTGCTTCTTCTCTATTTTTTCTCGGTGTACTATTTGGTTATTATATCGTAGCGCCTCTTTCAATAAATTTTTTAGGTGGTTATTCCGTCAGTGATGAAATTGTTCGTGAGATAGATTTAAGCTCGTATATATCAACTGTAAGAGCGGCTGTAATTGCCTGCGGTATTATATTTGAACTACCAATAATTATATTCTTTCTTACGAAAGTAGGATTGGTAACCCCGGAGATACTTAAAAAATATCGAAAAATCGCTCTCGTAATTGTGCTTATCCTCTCCGCTGTTATCACACCTCCGGATGTGGCAAGCCAGATTATAGTGGCTGTACCTGTTCTTATACTTTACCAGATCAGCATCTACATTTCAAAAGTTGTATTACAGAGAGAAGCAAAAAAAGAAAATAAAAATGTTAAATCTAGTTGAGAAGTTTAATGCCTACCATTCTAAAATGAATGTGAAATTATAACAATAAAATAAAGAGGTTCTTCAACCTGGATACTAACGCTTAAAGTAAGGGTGTTTTAATTAAAAAAAACAAAGAATTATTGGGAACATCTGGAGTTGCTAGAAGGTTAAAAAAACTATAATTCTCAGCAGTAGAAAGTAGAATGACTTAGATTTGAAGGTTAAATCTTCTGAATGAAATTAAGAGCAGATAACATAATGAAAGCCTACAGAGGGCGCCAGGTGGTTAAGGGAATATCCCTGGAAGTGAACCAGGGCGAAATTGTAGGGCTATTGGGTCCGAATGGAGCGGGAAAGACTACCTGCTTTTATATGATTGTAGGGCTTATTAAACCTAATGGAGGGCAGATTTTTTTAGATGATACTGAGATCACAAAATTTCCCATGTATAAAAGGGCTCAAAACGGTATTGGCTATCTTGCCCAGGAGGCTTCGGTATTTAGAAAATTAAGTATTGAGGATAATATCTTAAGCGTTTTACAACTTACAAAACTGAACAAAAAAGAGCAACACATGAAAATGGAGTCTCTTATAGAAGAGTTTGGACTGGGTCATATTAGAAAGAATAGAGGAGATTTGTTATCAGGGGGTGAACGCAGGCGTACAGAAATAGCAAGAGCCTTGGCCACTGACCCTAAATTTATACTTCTGGATGAACCGTTTGCAGGTGTTGACCCGGTTGCAGTTGAAGATATTCAACGAATTGTGGCTCAACTAAAAAATAAGAATATTGGCATCCTGATCACTGATCATAATGTTCAGGAAACCCTCGCAATAACAGAACGATCTTATCTTATGTTTGAGGGCGGCATTTTGAAATCTGGTATACCCGAAGATCTTGCGGAAGACGAAATGGTGCGTAAAGTCTATTTGGGCCAAAATTTTGAACTTCGCAAAAAGAAATTGGACTTTTAACAAACTTCCTCTGCAATAAAAATAATGCTCAAATTATTCCATTCATGCAAAATTCAATTCGGAATATACATAACTACCTGATTATATATGTGATATTAGTAAATTAGCATATATTTTCAAGATAAATGTTACCCAATTCAGCTAATAAAATAGATTCTTTAACTTAGATAGCATATGTTTAATTCCTTTGTGTTATGAGAATATTAAACCCAAAATATTTTTTTGGTTTAATTATTTTAACACTAATTTTTTCAATTAGTTGTTCATCGGATGATAATTCTCCTGAAGCAGCGGAAGTTCCCTCTACCAGGTCCATTGATTCTAAACTTGTAGGAATTTGGGATGGTACTGTTGAAGGAGCATTAGGGACTGCGACAGCCATCTTTACACTACATATGAATGGGGATATCGTTGCCGAGACTGACTCACAAATTCTATGCCCCTTTCAGGGGTCCTGGTGGATCCAAAATGGAAAATTTACGGCCGCAGGTGAAGATGAATGTGATGGCACAGGTATAGACCTTCGTGGTAGCGGTGTATCAAGTACGGTGATTTCAGGAAACTGGTCGGCGACCAGTGGTGATAATGGCAAATTTACTATGACCAAGCAATAAGCGTAATTCTTAAAAATGATGTGCTAAATCTGAGCAGAAAACCCGTGGTTTGTGTCTAATTTGTGTTTATTTAGCGCCAATCTTATAAACCAAGGAACTGACAATATAAAAAAGAACAATGACGGGCACAGCTACAAATTTCATGGTAAGCAATAAGACCAAACTTACAATTACAAATATATAGCGCAGGGCATTATCCTTAAAACTCCAATTCATAAATTTTAAAGTGAATAATTCTATCCTCGAATTTAACAGATAGGAACTCATAATGGTAATTATGACCAAAAACCATGGATTTAGAATTATCGTATTTAAAAAATCATTGCCTTGGTATAGGAGTATCAATGGAAGGGATAGTATAAATAATGCATTTGCAGGTGTAGGAAGACCAATAAAAGAGGTGACCTGATTCTCATCAATATTGAATTTGGCCAACCTATAGGCTGAAGCTAGAGTAATTAAAAATCCAAGAAAAGGCAGGAATGTAATTTTAAATCCGATCCATGTCATAGTTTCTGAACCAGCTGATAAATCGAGATTCCACCCACCGGTTTGAGACATTGCAAACAGCTGAAACATAACAATCCCGGGAACAAGGCCACTGGTTATAAGATCAGCTAAGGAATCGAGCTGGATTCCTAATTCGCTCTGTGCATCCAACAATCTTGCAGCAAGTCCGTCAAAGAAATCGAAAACTATTCCCAGAAAAACAAAAAACGCGGCAAGTTCCAACATATTCAGAACAGCAAATAATGTAGCTATACATCCACATAAAATATTAAGCATGGTAATAAACTGTGGAATATGTTTCTTCATGGATGGCGGTTTCAGTAAAAATAATATAATTTTTATTCTAACTCTTTCTTAACATATTTTATTCGGATATTTGCCGTTAATAGTTATTCCTCGAGTGAACAGTGCACTACAAATTCAATTTAAAAAACTTTGCTTCCTTAACTTATTATGGATCGCCTTTTTCAGTTTTTCACTTCAGGCTCAATTATCAGATAATTCCCAAATAAGTATTATTACATGTGACTCCGGGCAGGAACTGTATTCGAGTTTCGGGCACAGTGCTTTTAGAGTTCAGGACACGGCTCAGGGAATTAATTGGGTTTATAACTACGGAACTTTTGATTTTAATACTCCTAACTTCTATTCTAAATTTGCCAGGGGGAAATTGCTCTATTCTTTAAGCGTTTCAAAATTTTCAGATTTCCTCTTTACGTATGAACTGGAAAACCGATGGGTAAAAGAGCAAATATTAAAACTTAATCTGGAAGAACGAAACGCATTATTCCAATTTTTGGAAAACAACCGAAAGCCAGAAAACAGGGATTATAAATACGACTTCTTATTTGATAATTGTGCATCTAAATTACCAGAGGTATTAAAGAAAGTTCTTGGAAACAGTATTAAATTTAATGGAGAGCATCTTAAAAACCATTTCACTTTCAGAGACCTTATACAACAAAATCTGCTTACTAATTCCTGGTCCAGTTTTGGCATAGACCTTGCTCTGGGGTCCGTGATAGATAGAGAAGCTGCTCCAGAAGAATATATGTTCCTGCCCAAATATGTTATGCTCCAAATGAATAATACAACTCTGGCAGAGAACCCATTGGTCCTTCGAGAACGTTCCGTTCTTGAGTATAACAACAAAAGATTTATAAATAATTTTGGCACATCACCGCTTTTTTGGTTACTCCTTTTATTACTCTTTACCCTCACAATATCATATATAGATCTAAGAAATGGTACACGGAGCAGGTGGCTCGACTTTTTTTTATTTTTGATTACCGGATCTGCAGGGTTACTCATTTTCTTCTTATGGTTCCTGACAGATCATTCTGCAACAGCAAATAATTTTAATATCCTTTGGGCATTTCCATTCAATATTGCAGTCTGTTATTTTCTCCTTAGAAAAGACCGAATCCCAAAATGGATGGGTAAATATATTTTGATACTACTAGTCTTGATGGCTTTTACGTTGATCCTTTGGGTTTTTCAAATTCAACAATTTTCACCACTAATTGCAGTAGTATTTGCCATACTTGGTCATAGATACGCCCTACTTTACCGCTACTTCACAAATTCCAACCCCAGTCTGCAATGAATTTAGTTTCCGTTGAAAATATAGCCAAATCATATGGAGAATTAGTCCTGTTTGAAGACCTCTCGTTTGGTATAAATAAGCTTCAGAAAATTGCTTTAGTCGCCCGAAACGGGGAAGGTAAAACTTCAATTTTAAATATTCTGGCAGGAAAAGATGTTCCAAATAGTGGTGCCGTAAACTACCGTAAAGGAATTCGAATATCCTTTCTGGAACAAGAACCAGATCTTAATCCTCAATTAACCGTAGAGCAGACCATTTTGGAATCTGACAATGAGATTCTAAAGATTATTGCCGCCTATGAAGCAGCTTTGAACCATCCCGAAAATGAAGAAGCTTACCAAAAAGCTTTCGAGTCTATGGAAAGGAATAACGCCTGGGATTTTGAAACCCAATACCAACAAATTCTTTCCAAATTGAAACTGGACAATCTTGAAGCTAAAGTCAGCGATCTATCAGGCGGGCAAAAAAAGAGACTCGCAATGGCCAATGCCCTCTTGAATGAGCCAGATCTATTAATTCTGGATGAACCCACAAATCATTTAGATCTGGAAATGATAGAATGGCTCGAAGATTATTTTAGCCGCAAAAAGATTACTCTTTTTATGGTTACTCATGACAGGTATTTTCTGGAAAGGGTTTGTAATGAGATTCTGGAACTAAATAATGGGCAACTTTATACATACAAAGGAAATTATGCTTACTACCTGGAAAAAAAAGAAGCCAGATTGGAACGCGAATTGGTAGAGCAACATAAATCCAAATTGCTTTATAAGAAAGAACTTGACTGGATGCGAAGACAACCTAAAGCAAGAACCACAAAATCTAAATCGCGTATTGATGATTTCCATACCATCAAAGAAAAAGCACACCAACGCAGAGAGAGCCATGAAATTCAATTGGAGATCAATATGGAACGTATGGGCAGCAAAATCCTGGAACTTCACAAAGTCTCTAAAGCCTACCCTGGAATTCTCTTATTAGATAAATTTGATTATAATTTTTTAAGGGGAGAACGAATCGGAATTATTGGTAAAAACGGTACGGGTAAATCTACTTTCCTGGATATTGTAACTGGTTTTGAACAATCGGACAGTGGGAAAATTGTAGTTGGAGAGACCATTAAATTCGGGTACTATACCCAAAATGGGATACCGATAAAAGAAGGTCAAAAAGTGATTGATGTCATCCGAGAATTTGGGGATTATATTCCTTTGAAAAAAGGAAGGCAACTTTCGGCTCAGCAGCTGTTGGAACGATTTTTATTTGATAGAAAGAAACAATATGATTTTGTAGAAAAGTTAAGTGGTGGAGAACGAAAGAGATTGTATTTATGTACCGTCCTAATACAGAATCCCAATTTCCTGATCCTGGATGAGCCAACCAATGATCTGGATATTATCACTTTAAATATCCTTGAGAGTTTTTTACTGGACTTTCCCGGATGCCTGCTGGTAGTATCCCATGACCGCTATTTTATGGATAAAATAGTAGATCATTTGTTTATTTTTAAAGGAAATGGGATTGTTGAAGATTTCCCGGGAAATTATTCAGATTACAGGGCATATGAAGACAGTACTGTTTTAGAACAAAGAGCGGAAAAGGGGAACAGCACCCAAAATAAAACAAATAAAAGTTCATGGAGGTCTGCTGACCAAAGCAAAAAATTATCTTTTGAGGAGCAAAAAGAGTATAACAAGCTGGAAAAATCCATTCAGGACTTAGAAAAACAAAAGGAAGAGCTTCAAAATCAATTTGCAAATACTGCGCTATCGGGGGAAGAAATAGATGTTTTATCAATAAGATTAAAAGATATTATGGAAAATCTTGAGGATAAAACAGAACGATGGTTTGAGCTTTCTGTACTATTAGAAGGCTAATTCACTAGGTGGTAATTGTAATATTCAAATTAAGTGATAATTCGTATTTACTTTAATGACTAAACCTTTGCAGTATCTGAAATTCTGGTTTAAGGCAACCAACCAGCATGGAATTCATTCTCCATTTATCTACCGCTTTATTACAAAGGGTCTTTATATAAAACAAGAATACTGTAAATCAAGGTCACTAAATATATTTTTTAAATGTATCAAATACTTCAAACCAAAAAATATTGGTTTTGAAGAAGGAAATGAGCTTATAAGAAATAAGGTAAAAGACGAATTTCCATCACTTTCTTTTAAAGAGCCTTTTGATATTAAATACTATGGGGCAATGGTTACAGAATCTCAAATTTTGGCTATGGAAAACTTCGCCAAACAACAACCCAATGGAATAATATATATTGGTGATATCAGGAAAAACAGGACCTCGAAAGAATTGTGGAATAAATTACTTCTAACCGATTTTGTAATAGTTAGCGTTGATATGTATTATGGTGGACTTCTTTTTTTCCATAAAACACAAGCTCAAGAACATTTTAAGATTCGAATTTAAACTCTTAACTTTAAGATAGATTATTTGTGTACTATGAATAACAGTATCTATTACATTTTAGCCGCAGTGGTCCTGGTCTATTTAGTCATTTCTATTTTTAGCAAAAAGAGCTCAAAAAGAAGAAAATCAAGGAAATTTATGGATGGTTATGAGCGGAAGGATAAAAGGAAAAAAGAGTAAATCCTTTATGGTTTCCGATTTATGGCAAAATATAAAATTCCATATTAGGCCAATTTCCTAACTTGCAACTCAAAAGTTGTAAAATTACCTATGAAAATTTATACCAAAACCGGAGACAAAGGTTCAACTTCACTATTTGGAGGTACCAGAGTTGCTAAACACCACATCCGTATTAATAGTTACGGTACTGTAGATGAATTAAATTCATGGCTTGGACTTCTCAGGGATCAGGAAATGGATGATCATTCCAGAGAAATACTTATTGCTACCCAGGATAAATTGTTTACCGTAGGTGCTATTTTAGCAACGGATCCTCAAAAAGCACAATTAAAAAGCGGGAAAGAGAGGCTTAATATCCCACGGATAAATCTTTCAGATGTAGAGCAATTAGAAAATGAAATGGACATTATGAATGAAACCTTGCCGCCAATGACCCATTTTATCCTGCCCGGCGGACACACAACAGTGTCATACTGTCATATTGCTCGTACTATTTGCAGAAGAGCTGAGCGAATGGTATCACTACTACATGAAAATGAGCCTGTTGATAGCATGGTTTTAACTTACCTCAACCGTCTATCAGACTATTTATTTGTATTGGCACGGAAGTTGTCATACGATTTAAAGGCGGATGAAATAAAGTGGATTCCTGAGAAAAATAGCTAATAATTACACTTTTTCTTCGTTATGAAATTATCAAAACCTTAAATTGTTGATAAAATAAGTGATTTTATTCAGATTTTTCTTGGCAATATGGGTTAAAAATTTACTTTTGCAAAAATTTTAAAATCAGAATTAAGCCATGTATTGGACATTAGAACTAGCATCTTATTTGAGCGATGCACCCTGGCCAGCTACTAAAGACGAATTAATAGATTATGCTATTAGAACTGGAGCTCCTTTGGAAGTAGTTGAAAATTTACAATCTATGGAGGAAGAAGGCGGTGAGATATACGAATCAATAGAAGAAATATGGCCGGATTACCCTACAGAAGAAGATTACCTCTGGAATGAGGATGAATATTAAAGAAGTTTCCTAAAACCTATTAAAAGTCTCATTTGAGGCTTTTTTTTTATGTAATTTTGACAGGCTTAATGAAATTTAAGGAGAAATATGAAAACTGGAATACCTTTTGCTTTAAAAAGGATATTGCAATTCTATAGCATATTGCTCAATTTTAAGACTTATTCAATTGCGATTTAAGTTCTGAAGAGCATGCTATCAAAACGTTAATAATATATGAGTATTTTAAATTCAGTCATCAAGGCATTTGTAGGTGACAAGGCTAAGAAAGATGTTAAGGAACTTCAACCTCGTTTAGAAGAAATCAAATCTTTTGAGGCAGCTCTTGAAAGCTTGGACCATAATGCACTTAGGCAAAAAACAAAAGACTTCAAACTAACAATTACTAAAGCATCTGAAGAACTTCAGAAGCAGATTGATATATTGAAAGAAGAAGTAAAAGCCTCTCTGGATATTGACAGAAATGAGGAAATATATGCAGAAATTGACAAACTCGAAGACGAGGTCTATAAGATTACTGAGTTAACCTTAAACGAGATTCTTCCTGAAGCTTTTGCCGTAATTAAAGAAACCGCAAAGCGATTTGTAAATAATGAAACTATTACTGTTGAAGCCACAGAATTCGACAGATTATTATCTGGCTCTAAAGAATATGTGGGCCTGGAGGGTGATAATGCCGTATGGCAAAACTCTTGGGATGCCGCCGGAAAAGAAGTCACTTGGGATATGGTACACTATGACGTACAGTTAATTGGCGGGATTGCTTTGCATGAGGGTAAAATTGCAGAAATGCAGACAGGTGAAGGTAAAACACTTGTTGCTACGCTGCCAATGTACTTGAATGCGCTTGCAGGAAAAGGGGCCCATTTGGTTACTGTAAATGATTATCTGGCTAAAAGAGATAGTGCGTGGATGGCACCAATATTTGAATTTCATGGACTATCGGTAGACTGTATAGACAAGCATCAACCTAATTCTGAAGGGAGAAGAGCAGCTTACAACGCGGATATTACCTATGGAACCAACAACGAATTTGGATTTGATTATCTTAGAGATAACATGGCCCATACACCTGGCGACCTTGTACAACGGCCACATCACTATGCCATTGTGGATGAGGTAGATTCTGTTCTTGTAGATGATGCACGTACACCTTTGATCATCTCCGGACCTGTACCTGAAGGAGATCGTCATGAATTTAATGAATTGAAGCCTAAAGTGTCAGACATTGTTCAAAAGCAACGTCAATACCTTACAGGAGTTCTGGCAGAGGCCAAAAAAGAAATCTCCGCTGGAAATACCAAGGAAGGTGGTTTTCTATTACTTAGGGTCCATAGAGGCTTACCCAAGAATAAAGCCCTTATTAAATTTCTGAGTGAAGAAGGTATAAAACAACTGCTTCAAAAAACTGAGAATTTTTATATGCAGGATAACAATCGGGAAATGCCTCAGATAGATGCAGAATTGTTATTCGTTATCGATGAAAAGAACAACCAGATTGAACTTTCCGATAAGGGCATAGAATATATTTCTGGAGATCAGCAAAAAGATTTTTTTGTGATGCCGGATATTGGAAGTGAAATTGCAAAAATTGAAAATCAAAATCTGGAAATCGAAAAGGAGGCATCAGAAAAAGAGGCATTATTCAAAGATTTTGCAATAAAAAGCGAACGTATCCACACTATGAGCCAGCTATTAAAGGCATATACGCTCTTCGAAAAAGACGTGGAGTATGTGGTTATTGAAAATAAGGTGATGATAGTTGATGAACAGACCGGCCGTATTATGGACGGGCGTAGGTATTCAGACGGATTACACCAGGCCATTGAAGCAAAAGAGAATGTAAAAATCGAAGCAATGACACAGACTTTTGCTACGGTTACTTTACAGAATTATTTCAGAATGTATAAAAAGCTTTCAGGTATGACCGGTACCGCCGTAACGGAAGCAGGTGAATTCTGGGAGATCTATAAATTGGATGTTATGGAGATCCCCACCAACAGGCCTATAGCCAGGGATGACAAAAATGATCTTATCTATAAGACCAAAAGAGAAAAATACAACGCCATTATTGACGAAGTTACCAATCTTTCAGAACAAAAAAGACCGGTACTTATTGGAACCACTTCCGTGGAAATATCTGAATTATTATCCCGAATGCTGGGTATACGAAAAATTCCACACAATGTTTTGAATGCAAAGCTGCATAAAAAAGAAGCAGATATTGTAGCCGAAGCAGGTAATGCGGGTATCGTAACAATTGCAACAAACATGGCAGGACGAGGTACAGATATAAAATTATCTGAGGAAGTTAAAAAAGCAGGAGGCTTGGCCATAGTAGGTACAGAAAGACACGACTCCAGAAGGGTAGATAGGCAGTTGAGAGGTCGCTCGGGCCGTCAGGGAGATCCTGGAAGTTCACAATTTTATGTCTCTTTGGAAGATAACTTAATGCGGCTTTTTGGTTCAGACAGGGTTGCAAAAATGATGGATAGAATGGGTCTTGAAGAAGGAGAAGTCATCCAGCATTCTATGATGACCAAATCTATTGAACGTGCACAGAAAAAAGTAGAAGAGAATAACTTTGGTATTCGTAAACGACTTCTGGAGTATGATGACGTTATGAATGCCCAACGCGAAGTAGTTTATAAAAGAAGACGGCATGCACTGCAGGGTGAGCGACTTAAGGTAGATATTGCAAACATGGTTTATGATACATGTGAAGTAATTGCTGATACCAACAAGGCAGCAAACGATTTCAAGAATTTTGAGTTTGAACTCATCAAGTACTTTTCCATTACCTCTCCGGTTACGGAAGAGGAATTCGCCAAACAGAGTTTTCTGGAGATCGCAAATACAACCTATACTGCGGCCTATGATTATTACCAGAGTAAAATGGAGAGAAGTGCCGCCACGGCTTTCCCTGTAATTAAAAAGGTGTACGAGGACAGCAGCAATAAATTTGAACGTATTGTAGTTCCTTTTACTGATGGTATTAAATCGCTTAATGTGGTTACCAATCTTAAAAATGCCTACGATACTAATGGTAAACAATTGGTTACGGATTTTGAAAAGAATATAACTCTAGCCATAGTTGATGACGCATGGAAAACTCACCTCAGGAAAATGGACGAGTTAAAACAGTCTGTCCAGTTGGCTGTTCACGAGCAGAAAGATCCTTTGTTGATTTATAAATTTGAAGCTTTTGAACTTTTTAAAAGCATGATTGACAACGTAAACAAAGAAGTAGTTTCCTTCTTGTTTAAAGGTGAATTACCCTCAGCTGACACCAATGAGATTCAGGAAGCCAGGAATGTACGAAGACCTAAAGAGAATCTAAAGACCACTAAGGAGGAAATTCCGAATAATGATCAATTAGCAGCCCGGAACAGAGCAGTTGGGCAAAATCAAGGTGGTAGGGCCCCTATTACAGAAACCATTGTGAGGGAAAAACCTAAAATTGGTAGAAATGAAAGGGTCACTATAAAAAATGTAATGTCTGGCGAAAGCAAGACAGTCAAATTTAAACAGGCAGAGCCTCTTATAGACAGGGGCGAATGGGTATTGATTGAAGATTAACCAAATATCTGCTATCATTAAAAAGGCGTCCGTACATGGACGCCTTTTTTGTTTAAAATGCCATATCTTTAAGTATTAACACCTTATTATTATGTTCAGATGAAATCTTCCAGACGTAAATTCCTGACTTCCATTAGCATGTTGGCTGCCTCTTCTGCAATGCCAATTACACAGTTTGATTTTGGAATGAATGCAAAATTAAAAATAGCCCTTGTTGGAACCGGTATTCGAGGTATCACTTTTTGGGGAAAACGCCTTGTTGAAGAATATTCCGATATCCTTGAGTTTGTGGGCTTGTGCGATATAAATCCTGGACGTCTTGCCTTTGGAAAGGAATATACCGGAGCCAAGTGCCCTACTTTTACAGATTTTGAAATAATGATCCGCGACTCCAGACCAGATCTTGTTATAGTAACTACCAAAGATGCAACTCACCATGAATTTATTATCAAAGCAATGGAAATGGGATGCGATGTTCTTACCGAAAAACCATTAACCACAGATGAAAATAAATGTCAGGCCATTCTTGATGCGGAAAAAAAGTCTGGCAAAAATCTTATAGTAGGGTTTAACTACCGCTGGAGCCCTTACAGCACCAAAATAAAACAGTTATTGGCTGAAAATACCATTGGCAAACTGACTTCGGTTGATTTTCATTGGTATCTGAATACGTACCACGGGGCCAGTTATTTTAGAAGATGGCACGGACAGATGGAAAGCAGCGGGTCTCTATGGGTACATAAGGCCACACATCATTTTGACCTCCTTAACTGGTGGATTAATTCTGAGCCATCAGAAGTATTTGCGTTCAGTGATTTGGAATTTTATGGGAAAAATGGACCTTTCAGAGGGGACAACTGCAGAAATTGCAATCATCAGTCCAAATGTGATTTCTATTGGGACATTTCTAAAAATCAATTTTTGACTGATCTATACACAAACAATGAGAAATACGATGGGTATATCCGAGACAATTGCCTTTTTAGAAATGAAATAAACATTTATGATAAGATGTCTGCACAGGTCAAATATCAAAATAATGTGCAGTTAAATTATTCGCTTACCACCTACTCTCCGTTCGAGGGTTGGCGCGTTGCATTTAACGGCACAGAAGGAAGACTGGAAGCGTGGATGGATATCCCCTATTATAAAGAGATGAACATCGATCAGGCCGAAATGCATGACAAGGAAATGGAGCAGAATAAAAAGGATTCTGGTCAGAATGAACCCATAATAGTACACAAATTGTGGAAGGATTTCGAAACCGTAATGGTAGAAATGGAAAAAAGCGGTCACGGCGGAGGTGACAAACGCTTGCAGGACAAAATGTTTAGAAGCGCTGATACTGTTGACCCATTTGGCAGGACCGCAGGAAGCAGAGATGGTGCAATGTCTGTACTTATAGGCATTGCTGCAAGAAAAAGTATTGAAACGGGTAGCGCTGTAAATATTGGAGATCTTACCAATTTACAGCCCAAGGAAGTACGAGATTAACATGTTTAGTATTGTAGATAACAAAATTACTTTTTGTCAGATTAGCTGTTGAATATATGATAAAACATATATAGCTTTACACTATTAAGGGAATTCGCTTCCCAAATACGGTTGCGATTATCCTTATGTAGCATAGCTGCATTAATGAATATAACTTAAGACCATGGAAAAAGCAATCAAACATCAGCACAGAATACAGGATAAAATACGTCTGACCCTTAGGGTTAGCTATTTTGCTTCTTTTTTCTCCTTAATATTTGGCTTAATTTGTCTTTTCTTTCTAGATATTTATGAAGTAGTTCCCCATATATTTATTGCCTTTGGCGCGTTGAGTGTAATCAATAACCTGGCCTATGCATCTCACAAAAACCTAACTCTTACTTATAATATCCTTTCAATACTCGGATTAGCTTCGGCTACAGCCATCACAATGTTAAGCGGTGGCATAAACAGTCCGTTTATTTTTGTGCTGGCTATTGTTGTATTTGCGGGATATGCCACAACACGCAATTATGGAAAAATCTATTTATACCTCACTATTCTCATTATTACTTTAATTTTTGTTCAGGGCATATCCGATTTTTCTTTAACTCGGAATGTCGTACCCTTTGAGAGTCAAAACCTTTTTAGCTTTTTAAGTGTTTTGTTCTCCGTTTACCTCCTGGGTGGAGTTCTGGGTAAAAATCTCTTAAAAGCACACCACAACCTATATAAAACCAAGATGGAAGTTGAGGAACGGATACATGAAAAGGACACACTGCTCAAAGAAGTGCACCACAGGGTTAAAAATAATCTGCAAACGGTTTCCAGCCTGTTAAGTCTTCAATCACGGGGAATAAAGGATGAAAAAGTAAAAAATCTAATAAAAAGCAGTCAGAATAGGGTCATCTCCATGGCCATGGTTCATGAAATGCTTTATATGCGGGACGATCTATCTAAAATAGATTATAAATCCTATGTTGAGGAATTAAGTGAATACCTGGTGAAATCTGTTAAGGGTGCCGATAGTAATGTTAAGGTAAACATTAATATTCCTCAAATAGAGTTGGGTATAGATACTGCTATTCCACTTGGACTCCTTATTAATGAGGCACTTACAAATGCACTTAAATATGGAATAAAAGGCAATGACCGGGGAGAAATTCATATTGAGTTAAAGAAAATGGCCGATAAAGACTATGTACTCAATATTGGGGACAATGGCGTTGGTTTTTCGGATGAAGTGAATTTTAAAAATACCCGCTCCCTGGGTTTAAAGTTAATTCATAACCTTGCCCGTCAGCTAAAAGGATCAATAATCAGAGACTTTTCCAAAAAAGGCACTAATTATATCGTGAATTTTAAAGAAATAGGTCAGAGCGACTTTCATCAATCTGTAGCTTAAGGGAAACCCATCATATGACGGCTTCTCTTTGTTTCCTGCACATAGCGTTCCCAATATAAAAACACTTCTTCTTAAGGCAATTTATACCTATATTTAGCCGACTAATTCAAAAATTGCCCTTATGAAAAATATTTTACTAGTATGTTTTTTACTTTGTAGTAGCTTCATATTCTGTCAAGATTACTTTCTTGAAAAATACCGTCCTTTTAATAGTAATATTCCTTCTCCGGAAGAGTTTTTAGGTTATGGAATTGGAGAACGTCATACCAGGCATGATCTTATTGTAGCTTATTTAGAAAAACTTGCAGAACTTTCAGAACGGGCCTCTATTCATGAATATGGAAGAACTTATGAGGGACGAAAACTGGTAATCTTAACCATAACCACTCCAGATAATCTGAATAATTTGGAATCACTTAAGGAAAGGCACCTTGCCTTTACGGATCCGGGTAAATCCTCTCCTTCGGATACTTCACTTCCCATTTTTATTAATTTGGGTTATAACGTACATGGTAATGAGCCTTCCAGTTCGGAAGCAGCCCTTTTAAGCGCTTATACTTTTGTGGCTTCGGATAATCCGGAAATACTTAATTATCTAACCAATGCAGTAATCTTTATTGATCCAACTATCAATCCTGATGGTCGGGACCGACATACACAATGGGCAAATAGCTACCAGGGCAATCCTCTAGTGGCAGACCCCCAGGATGCCGAACACAACGAATACTGGCCCGGCGGGCGCACCAATCACTATTGGTTCGACCTAAACCGGGACTGGCTTCTGGCCATAAACCCGGAAAGTCGCGGTAAACTTAAATGGTATCATGAATGGTATCCCAATGTAGTTACCGACTTCCATGAAATGGGTTCACAAAGCACATATTTCTTTGAACCAATGAAAGCGAACGGTTCTCTTAACCCTGTTATGCCTAAAAAGAACTATGAAGATCTTAATAATTTGTTTGGAAACTATTTTGCCAAGGCCTTAGACAGCATTGGCTCATTTTATTTTACCAAAGAGGCTTTTGACGGCACCTATCCGGGTTACGGCTCTTCCTATCCTGATATTCAGGGCGGCCTTGGGCTGTTATTTGAACAGGCCAGCTCCAGGGGGCATAAGCAGAAAACTGCCTTTGGGGCAATCACATTTCCCTTCACCATTCGCAATCAGTACACATCAAGTATCACTACTGTGAAAGCTGCTGTTGAGAACAAGGACTATCTGCGATCTTATCAAAAAGAGTTCTTTAAAACGGCGATGATGAATTCGGCAATAAAAGGAATTCAAGGATACAGCTTCGGAGATCGCTATGACAAAAACAGGGTAAAGGCATTTATTGACAAACTATTAATCCACAAAATAAACGTATACAAATACGGAAATGATTCCTATGTGGTACCTACATCCCAACCCCAATACAGGATGGTGCAAACCATGTTTGAAACTTATAAAAAATACCGGGACAGTGTATTTTACGATGCTTCGGCCTGGTCTGTGGCAAATTTCTATAATATTAACTACAGGGGAATAAAGAAGGTTAGTCGGGGAGATAGAATAACTTCTACAGCTGATCTAGTAAACGTCCAACCTGTACAAAAATCATCTTATGCCTATATCATCGATTGGGATGATTACAACGCACCTGCAGTCTTAAATTTTCTTCAGTCAAAGAAGTTGGTACTTTCTTCTGCCTTTAAACCATTTACGACAAAGCTTGATAATACCAGCAAGTCATTTAATTATGGAGCCTTAATTTTACCCATAAGCCTTCAAAAGAAAGATGCGGATGAAGTATACAAATGGGTGCTTGAGGCACAGGAAAAATACCAGGTCCCTATCTATGGGATAGCCACGGGTTACAACAGCCGGGGAATTGATCTGGGCAGCAGGCATATTCGACCACTAACAAAACCGAAAGCCGCAATGCTGATAGGAGATGGAACTCGCTCTTATGAAGCCGGAGAGGTATGGCATTTATTAGATACCAGGGTACATATGCCAATTACAAAAATACCCGTCCGGAATTACGATAAGGCAAAGCTAGACGACTACAATACATTGGTGATGGTTTCGGGCAAGTATAGCCTTACAGAGAAGCAGCGGACCAAACTTTCAGACTGGGTTAAAAAGGGGAATACCCTTATTACAATTGGAACAGCCTCCGAATGGGCCATCGATAAAAAACTTGTTAAGGAGAAACTTACCAAATCCGTGATAGATTCTACCAAAGCAGTATTGCGAAAACCATACGTTGATGCCGATGAGAACCTGGGTAAAGAAAAACTGCAAGGTATTATCCTGAAGGCCGATCTGGATGTTACTCATCCGCTGGCTTTTGGCTACAGAGATGCAGACATTCCTGTCTACAAAAACAATAACGTATGGCTTTCACCAAGTAGAAATGAATATTCCACAGTAGCGAAGTACTCCAGGAATGCCCTTATAGATGGGTACATAAGTAAAAAGAACAGCGAAGAATTTTTAAAATCTTCCGCTTCACTTATAGTAAGTCCCCTAGGCAGCGGCAGAGTGGTTTTGTTCGCGGATAATCCAAATTTCCGGGGATCATGGTATGGCACCAACAAATTATTTCTTAACGCCTTATTTTTGGGAGATAAAATTAATGTTCCAAAACAAAAAGAATAGTATGAACAAAAATGTGTTTACCCTATTAGTTCTCATCATATGTTCCAATTTTTCAATACTTGCACAAAGCAAGATGGGAGATGGGCCATTTTCTCAACTTATCATAAGAGGTGTTACCCTTATTAATGGTAATGGGGCACCGCCAATGGGGCCCGTAGATATAGAAGTGGTAAACAATCGTATTAAAAGTATAAAGGTAGTGGGCTATCCGGGAGTTACCATAAAAGATTCAGACCGTCCACAATTAAAACCAGGAGGCAAAGAATTAAACTGCGAAGGCATGTATTTGCTTCCGGGTTTTGTAGACATGCATGGACATATTGGAGGAAAAGCCCAGGGCGCAGAACCAGACTATGTTTTTAAACTCTGGATGGCTCATGGAATTACCACGGTATGCGAACCTAGCGGCCGGGGGGTGGATTTTACTTTAGATTTAAAAAGAAAAAGTGCTAAAAATGAAATTGTAGCACCCCGTATTCTAGCCTATACTGGATTTGGACAAGGTAGTGATGCCACTATAAGCACTCCGGAAATGGCACGTGAATGGGTGCGGAATAATGCCAAAAAAGGTGCTGACGGTATTAAATTTTTTGGGGCACCTCCGGAAATTATGACCGCTGCTTTAGATGAAAACAAAAATTTAGGCTTACGATCAGCTTGTCATCATGCCCAGCTTAATGTGGCCAGATGGAATGTACTACATTCAGCCAGGGCAGGTTTAACAAGCATGGAGCACTGGTACGGCCTGCCAGAAGCACTTTTTGAAGACCGTACGGTGCAGGATTATCCTCTGGACTACAACTACAATAATGAACAGGACCGCTTTGAAGAGGCAGGTAAACTTTGGCGACAAGCTGCAAAACCTTATTCTGAACATTGGAATAAAGTTATGGACGAACTTATCTCCTTAGATTTTACACTAGATCCAACGTTTAATATTTATGAAGCCAGCAGAGACCTTCAAAGGGCACGAAGGGCTGAATGGCACGAAGACTATACGTTGCCTTCATTATGGGATTTCTACCAGCCCAGCAAAATAAGTCATGGCTCCTATTGGCATTATTGGGGTACCGAACAGGAAGTAGCCTGGAAGGAGAATTACGAGCTCTGGATGACCTTTGTAAATGAATATAAGAATAGAGGTGGCCGGGTAACCACAGGTTCGGATTCGGGCTTTATCTTTCAGCTCTATGGCTTTGCTTATATCCGTGAAATGGAATTGTTACGGGAAGCTGGATTTCATCCTTTAGAGATTATTCGTTCAGCAACCTTAAACGGAGCAGAAGCCCTTGGGATGGATGATCAAATTGGTACGGTTACTGTTGGAAAACTCGCCGATTTTGTTGTTGTAACTGAAAATCCTTTAGAAAACCTGAAAGTACTATATGGGACGGGTGCCATAAAACTTACTAAAGATAATGAAGTTGTACGTGTTGGTGGGGTAAAATACACCATAAAAGATGGTATAATCTACGATGCCAAAGCACTACTTCAGGAAGTAAAACAAATGGTGGATGCAGAAAAAAAGCGTTTGAATTATCAGATTAAACAACCTGGAATTCAGGAATAATAGTCGGATTAATCGACTCTTGTTTTGTTTAAAGTAAATATGGAGGACTTATCTTCGTCCTGTCGGTACTTTAATAGGTCTTAAAACACCTTTGGTTTTAGGAAAAACAATCACATAACTTACTAAAAGTGCAACGGGTAATAATAGAAAAAATAGTATCATAGGTTTGGGGATTAAGCTAATTTGGATTTATTTTTTTTAGTTGAAAAAGCCAAAGCTTTTTTTACTCTTGTATTCTTGAATTTGTATAAGCGCGTAACAGTGTCTTCTTTTGCTGCCTCAATTTGCCCACTATTGAAAGAAACAGGAAGGCTATAATCCAGAACAATATCCATTTGAAATGTTTGAACTTTTCCATAGTTGGTAGTTTTTTGGGCCAGAGCAACAGCTCCGAATAAAAGTATAAGTACTAAGGTTAAAAACGCTTTCATGCTATTAGATTTGGGTATAATAAAATAACTACAAAAAGTGATATCCTTAGGGTATAAATCGCTGAAAGCGCCTTATTTTTCGGTAGCTGGGAAAATTTGCGGTAAAGCGATAAAAATTTCGGATGAAAAGAATTGAAGCAAAAAACCCTTCATCGGTATTTTGGGTAATTAAGCCGGGTTTGTAAATGGATTATACAAGAATAATTGAGATAATTAAGAAATAAAGCACTGAAAAAGTCACAATAAAATGTAAAAGTTTATTGCTTTTTTTAAGTTTTATTTAGTCACTGGTTTTTACAAATACCATTTCAAGACGGAATTTGAATAAACAAGATTTCTCACACCCACTTCGTTGGGTTCGAAATGACAGAATTGGACAACATTGGCTTACTTTAAAACCAACCAGGTCATTTC
>Ga0209456_10000228_pt1 | contig 31384 bp, 29 predicted proteins | sample COG_11_FD_184755 | JGI IMG/M metagenome (GOLD analysis project Ga0209456, IMG submission 184755) | Pelagic marine sediment microbial communities from the LTER site Helgoland, North Sea, for post-phytoplankton bloom and carbon turnover... | ecosystem: Environmental > Aquatic > Marine > Neritic...
TTCGCGTCAGCAGCTTCTCGCCGAACATTTCGACCGATGTTTTGACGGTGGCCGCCGCATTCATCTTGCCGTTGCGGGTTTGCAGGCAATACAGCGTGCCCTTCTCGATCGTGAACTCGTAATCCTGGACTTCCTTGTAGTGCGTTTCGAGCGTATTTCGCAGCTCCACGAGCTGCTTGTATTGCTCGGGCATCTCGTCACCGAGATCGACAATCGGTTTCGGCGTACGAATACCTGCAACGACGTCCTCACCCTGCGCGTTCGTCAGGTACTCACCGAACATCTCGTTCTCACCGGTACCCGGGTTGCGCGTGAAACCGACGCCCGTTGCGCAATCATTGCCCTTGTTGCCAAACACCATGGTGCAGATATTGACTGCCGTGCCATTCGCCAGGTCGGGCGTGATATTGAACTCCCGGCGATAATCCACCGCGCGCTTGCCCATCCACGACCGGAACACCGCCTCCACGGCAAGTTGCAGTTGTTCGATGACATCTGACGGGAAATCCCTGCCAGCCTGCTGCCGAACAACATCGAGGAACAGTTCGCTGATCTCTTTGAGATGCTCTGCCTCGAGACTGACATCTGCCTTGACGCCAGCTTGCTGCTTGACGGCATCAAAGTGCTCGTCGAAATACACGTCGTCGATTCCAAGCGCGACCTTGCCGAATAACTGGATGAAACGGCGGTACGCATCATAGGCGAAGCGCTCATCGCCGGTTTGCTCGATCAGGCCGGCCAGGGTGTCTTCATTCAGTCCAAGATTGAGCACGGTGTCCATCATGCCGGGCATCGACAGCGCCGAGCCGGAACGAACCGAAACGAGCAGAGGATCAGGTCCCTTGCCAAACGTCTTGCCGGTTGCCTTCTCGAGTTGCTCGATTTCCTCTCGCACCTCATCCATCAGCGAGTCCGGCAAGCCATCTCCGTCCAGGTACTCGAGGCAGGCCTCGGTTGTAATTACGAAGCCCGGCGGGACGTTGATCCCGATCTGTGTCATCTCACAGAGATTCGCGCCTTTGCCGCCCAGCAGTTTCTTGTTCTGGCCATCGCCTTCGGCGAATGAATACACATGCTTGCTCATTAGTTTGGTTCTGCCTGAATAGATTCAAAAGTCCTCTGCATAGTCCGGGAAGAGAGGCTCGAGCACCATTGCGGCAAACCCGTAAAAGTGTGAGATATTTACAGCACAGGCGGATAACGAACCGGTGGGGCGATGGCGAAGGTACTGAGTGGACAGGGGTTAGCGTTGTCTGGCGGCGGATACCGCGCAAGCCTGTTTCACCTGGGCGTCACACGCCGCCTGCACGAACTTGGTGCATTGCAGGAAATTACACGGCTCTCGAGCGTCTCCGGTGGCAGCATACTGGCCGGCTTCCTGGCTCACCGCATGCTCGAGCGTGATGCAACGCGCCTCGAGTTTGATGACTGGGAGACCGAGGTATCCGCGCCGTTTCGCAAACTCGTCCGCGAGGACATCCGTACCGGTCTGTTCGTTCGACATGTTGCGTGGAACTGGATCTGGCCGGCACCCCGTGCCCGCGGCCTGGAGAAAGCGTTTCGCAAGCGGCTTGGGGCACGACGGCTCGTCGAGCTGCCAGAGAAATCTGACGATTCCGTCGAGTTCATCTTTCTTGCCACGAACATCGAGAAAGGCACGCCGTGGCGATTCACGGCCGAGAAAGTCGGCACGTATGTAACACCGCCAGCTATGACGATCGCCGAGGCCGTGGCGGCTTCCGCGTGCTTCCCGCCCGTCTTCGGACCACTCAAGGTCAAGAAGGACGGGCGCACGATTGGCCACGTAACCGACGGCGGCGTGTACGACAACACCGGCATGGAGCCCATCTGGGAGAGCAATAAGGTCGTACTGGTCTCGGATGCCGGCACCCCGTTCGATTTTAAGGTGCCCAAGTGGTTTGGCTCGCGCATCATGCGGTACGTCGATATCGGCCGAAACCAGGTCGGCGCGCTACGAAGTCGCGCTATTGTCCGCCGCCTGCACCGCGATTACAGGACTGTTCGTGAAAACGATTCGCCATCGCCGTGTCCGCTCAAAAGCGATGACGATTGCTACATGCGCAATCGTCGCGTGACGGACAAACCGAGCGGGGCATTCTGGCGGCTGGCCAGCAGGAAGAGCAGCTTTTGCAGGAACTGCGATGACGAGTTCGCGCAGGAACTTACTGAGTTGGAGGAAGGCTGGTACGGCTATCCCGAGGAACTGCAGCGCTCGCATATCGGTGAGATTCGTACCGACCTCGACGCCTTCACAAAAGCCGAAACCAGGATCCTCGAGAATCACGGCTACTTCATGGCGGACCTGGCGATCCGGCGACATGCCCGGCACCTGGGGGACCTGAATGTGGCGTTCCGTGTGCCGCACCCGGCGTACGTGGATCCTGACGTCGTGCGCGAGGCGCTACGCGTCAGCCACAGTCGCCTGTATTTCTGGCGTCGCTGGTTCGACTAAGCAGTCTAGCTGTCGTCCTCAAATTCCAGGACACAGTGCGAGCCCGTATGGTTGTACGGGTCACCGCCGAAATCATCATTCTCGTCGATCGAGAGGGCGATGACTTTGACGTTCTTTTTCGGCTTTGACGATTGAGAAACCGCCGCCCGACCGCGAACCGCGGGCGTTGCCGGAGTCGAATCCACCGTGGTTTTTTCATTAGACATAATCACATCCATTCAGTATTTCCCCACACCTTCATGCTAGGGACCGAACGATCGAGAGTGAATGGTGCCCGTCGGGTGATAATGACCGCTCATCGGGGTTCCGCCGCTCGTCAGCTCCTGGTGACCGCTTATCGGAAAGTCTGCTTAGACAATACGCCGCTGATGATTGAACCCACTACAACGAGGCCAAATGCGCCGACGTCCAGCCACGGCCGCGGTCCGCCGCCGAAACCCCACATTGCGAGCAGCGCTATACCGACGCATATCATCACGGCGCCGATAATCTGACTGGCAGCCGCAGGAATTCCAGCGTCTGCGGGCCGGCTGCGTCGCTCAAGTGGCGACAACAACAATGCGACAGGCACCAGGAAGGCCAGCAGGACGCCGATCCAGATCGGTCGCGTCGCCCACCACTCCGTCGTACCGGGTTCGATACCGAATCCGAATCCGCCCGATACATACATGACGGACCCGACGACGATCATGACTGTGATGTGCCAGAGGTAGAGCGTCATGATCATGCTGTTGATCAACACGGTTGCGGTCCACAAACGCGGGTTGTCCAGGGCTCGGCGCATGGGTGACTCGAGCGAGAGAAGCAGCCCGAACTGAAACAGTCCGAGCGCCAGTAACGTGATCTTTGGTGGCAGCGTGTTGCTTAATTCCGGATCGGGCGAGGCCACCATGGCCAGTGGATACGGCCCAAGGCGAACGAGCAGATACAGGACGGCGAACCCGAACGCCGATATAGCCAGCCGAGCCAACACGCCACCCAGTCGCCCGTCGCGCCAGGCAAAACCAAGCTGGTGTACTGCCAACCAGACCCAGAAGTAGTTGGTCCATCCCGCCCACTTCATGTCGGCGGCAAAAAATGCCGTGTCCGTGATCGCGGCAAGCGCGACAAAGATAAAGAAAGATGTGAAACCGAAGCGTCGCCAGAATTTGTAGGCGAGCGGCGCGAGCAGCACAAGCATCGTGTAGATCGCGAGAAACCACGTGGGGATGAGCGCCGCTTTCGTCGTGAACTGGACGACGAGTTGTCGCGTGCCAACCAGGTTCATGACCAGCGCAGCTGCCGCCCACACGACGAGCAAGAGCAGCAACGGTGACACCAGCCGATGCAGGCGTGCGGCCAGCCAACCCGCGTACCCGATGCCTTTGCGCTTTGCACTTTCGAGCGAAACAGCGTTCGAGTACCCGCCCACGATGAAGAAGATCGGCATCACCTGGAATATCCAGGTCAGCCACTGCGTCTGCGGCTGTGACTCAAGCATGCTCCCCGGGGTCAGTTCGCCATCAACATACCAGGCTGTCCTGATGAGCCAGTGTCCGATGACTACGACCAGGATGGAAACGGCTCGCAAGAGATCGACATAGCGATTTCTTTCGGGCGGAGTCTTCGCCGCCATCTCGCTTGCCAAGGACCAGACGCGCATGGGCATTCCTTTGTCAAAACCCCGGATTCGGGGACCATATCACTATAGGATTGAGGTATGCCTGTGAAATTGACCAGCCTGACTATTATCTTCTTCATTACCATCGGCGCCGTCACCGGGGCACAGGCACAATCAATCGATGAATGGCTTGGACGCAACTGCATCGAGTGCGCCAGCCTCATGCCTCTGAAGACGGGCGTCTACATTCTCGAGAAAGGCGAAGAGTCGCTTATCGGCCGGGCCTGGCTTGCCGATAACGCCGCGCGCACGATCGACGTGCAGTACTTCATCTGGAGTACCGACAATATCGGCACCCTGGCCGCCGAAGGCCTGTTGCGTGCGGCGGAGCGCGGGGTCAGGATCCGCGTCCTCGTCGATGACCTCCTGATCGACGCAGAAGACAAGACGCTGCTCGTCCTCGCAGCGCACCCAAACATCCACATTCGCATCTACAACCCGAACCTGACCGTTGGTGTCAGTTTCTGGGAACGCGTGGGTAACGCATTCACCGGGTTCCGTGCGATCAACCAGCGCATGCATGACAAGACCGCCATCTTCGATAATGTTGCGGGTATTACAGGTGGCCGCAATATGGCCGATGAGTACTTCGATTTCGATCACGATTACAATTTCCGCGATCGCGATGTGCTGCTTCTCGGTAAGGCCGTTGACGACATGACCGAGAACTTCGAGGAGTTCTGGAACAGCGAGTTCGCGCATCCAGTCGAGGCGATTCTCGCAAACGAACGTCAAGGCATTACGACACCCGAGGTTGAGCAATACACCGAGCGGCTACATGCCTATGCCCGGGACCCGAACAACTTCGAGCCGGAGATTCGCGAGGCAATCGCGACGATCGATAGATATTTTCCCGCGCTGCTGGAAGCGATGTCATGGGAGGACGCTTTATTCATCAGTGACACACCGGGTAAGAACGAGGGTGATGCGGGATTAGGCGGTGGTGGTGAGTCAACGCGAATGCTCGTCGACGCCGTACGAAACGCGAAATCGTCGGTTCTGATCCAGTCTCCCTACCTGATAATGCCGGAAGGCGGCATCGACTTGCTCGAGGAACTGGTCGAACGCGGCGTGCGTATTCGCGTCTCAACCAACTCGCTCGCATCGACCGATAATATTCCGGCATTCAGCGGCTACTACGGCCAGCGCGACGATCTTCTCGACGCGGGCGTCGAGCTCTACGAATTCAAACCGCATCCTGCCTACAAAGACGAGCTGATCGATCGCTATCCAAGGCTGGCCGCGAAGAACCCGATCTTCGCGTTGCACGCAAAAAGTATGGTCATCGACGGCAAGACTCTGTACATCGGCACATTCAACCTCGACCCCCGCTCAGCCAACCTGAACACCGAAGTCGGCCTGTTGGTGGACAGCAAGGAACTTGCGAGACAGCTGACAGAAAGCATCGAGCGAGACATCGATCCCGCGAATAGCTGGCAGACAACGGAGGACTTCAATCCGGACTCGAAGGTGAGCCGGGGCAAGCGCTTCAAGAACTGGGTGAACTGGCTGTTGCCGATGGAGCCTGTTCTCTAGCCTGGACCGCACCCGTGTTCACTCCAACAGAAGCCCCCGGGATCCCAGGGACCCCGGGGTTATGTATCAGGACCTTATGGCGCCGGGACGACTTCGACGATCACTTCATTCGCGTCAAAACAGAAGTCCATTGCAGTCCAGCCGAACAAGTCGACCGACTGGCCGACCGCAAGATCAGCGAACGTGCCCATCGTTACCTCGGAGTTTTCTTCATCAACGAGAACAATGTCAGCATCGTCATCTACTCGGACGCAGGTATCACCCGTTGCGGTCGTAAGCCCAAAACTCCTGTCGGCGGCGACCAGCGGATCGATGATGACGCCACTGATCTGCTCGTCCTCCTCTGCCTCAAGGAAGATCAACGCCGCGCGCATCAGGTCAGGATCCGCGGGGTCGGCCTTCGGCGGCTTGACGCCTTCAACCTCGACATCGACGCCGACTACGATCGCGTCAGCAGAAATTTCGCCGTCAGCATCGAAATATTTGGTGCCAGCCTGCAGCTCGACGAGGAGATCACCGTCGTCGTCTGCGAGTAACAGGAACTGGCTGTCGACTGGATCGCTAACGACATTGCCTTTGACCTGCTCAGCGTTGCCACCTATCTCCAGCACCACCGCATTGAGAATAATGTCGGGGTCAGTTTCGTAACGCCCGATGACCACAGCCATGTCGCCATCGTCCAGTGTGCTGAAGCTGGTGTCGAGCCCGACATCATCGAAGATGCCCGTCGATGACGACGTGGCAACCGCGACGCAGTAATCAGGAGAATCAATATCGCACAGCGTGAAGGTGCCAGCCGCATCATCCGGATCGCCACTTACGCTCCCTTCGAGACGCGCGAGCTTGTGCGGCAGCCCGCCGTCAATAATTCTTACTTTGACGACCGGGCGGAAATTGACATTGCCGCTGTTACCCGCATTGGTGATCTTGATGGACTTGTTGGCGTCCATGTCGATTTCGATTACCAGCGTACGCCCTGGAAGGACTTCGAATCCGTCCGCTTGCAGGAGATCGATCTTGCCGTTCGCCGGCAGCCTCGGGAAGACCGAAGGACCATCGTCGTGCGGGACCAGTTCCAGGTTGTCGATGTACAGGCGCAGCTTGGTGTAGGTACCAGCCTGTACCTCGCCGAATACGATCGGTTCACTGAAGTTCGTCAGGTCGAGAAGGTCTATTGGTTCGGATCCTTCAAACACCTGTTGTTGAGGATTGTCACCACCGATCAAGACCGCTCTGACGACATTGAGCTTGATCGCGCTGTACTCATCCGTCGGCGCATCGGTGAAGAGAATGCCGATCGTCCCGGTCTCCGGCGCTGGCGGAGTTGTAACCGGATCGCTCGAACTTCCCGATCCGCCTCCACAGGCAGAGATAAGAAAAACAGCCAAAATTGACAACAACGCGGCACGTCCGGCCGCCAAAGAAACGCTCTTGTTCATGTTTTTTCCCGCTGACTCGATTCGGTCATTTGTATTGTAAAACCTAATTTACTCCTCGCGCTGGCGAGCGCAACCGTCGCTAAACAGCGACATTTACATAAGCTGGGCTTGCGGCTTCTGGCGAGAGTTTGACCTGATTGACGCGCGTCCCTAAGCTGCGCCGATGCGCAAGCTCTCGTGGCAAAACCCCACTACCCTGCTGATCCTGATGTCAGTTGCGATGCCGATCGCGTTCAACACGTGGACCGCGCTGCTGAATAATTTCGTGGTCGAGAGAGCGGGCTTTACCGGGGTCGAGATCGGCATCCTGCAAAGCCTGCGTGAGGTTCCGGGGTTCCTGGCGTTCACAACGGTGTTCGTCCTGCTGATCCTGAGAGAGCAGACCTTCGCCGTCATCGCTCTGGCTCTGCTCGGAATCGGCGTGGCACTGACCGGATTCTTCCCCAGCGCAATCGGCCTCTATTTAGTGACGGTCATCATGTCGATAGGCTTTCACTATTTCGAGGTTCTGAAGCAATCTCTCGCGTTGCAGTGGTACAAAAAGGCCGAGGCTCCGCAAGCGCTTGGCAAACTGATCTCGGTCGGGGCAATTACGTCTCTCGCTGTATACGCGACCCTGTGGGTACTTCTGTCGGTCTTCGAACTCGACTACGTCTGGATCTACCTGTTAGGCGGCAGCATCTGCTGCGGACTCGCCATCTTCCTGTGGCTCGGCTTTCCGCATTTCAATAGCGAGCACGACCAGGTTCGCACACTGGTACTTAGAAAACGCTACTGGCTTTTCTATGCGTTGCAGTTCTTCTCGGGCGCCCGGCGACAGATCTTCATGGTGTTTGCCGCGTTCCTGATGGTGGAGAAGTTTGGCTACACGGCGGCACAGATAACCACGCTGTTCCTGGTCAACTATGTTTTCAACTGGCTGTTCGCCGAGAGGATCGGCGGACTGATCGGCAGGATCGGTGAACGCAAGGCGTTGACTATTGAGTATGTCGGATTGGTCATCGTGTTTACGGCTTACGCGTTCGTCGAGAATCCCTATCTCGGTGCGGCGCTTTACGTTATCGATCACATGTTCTTTGCACTGGCGATTGCGATCAACACTTATTTCCAGAAGATCGCGAACCCGGAAGACATAGCGAGCAGCGCCGGCGTCTCGTTTACGATCAATCATATTGCAGCTGTTGTGATTCCTGCGGCGCTCGGGCTGGTCTGGGTCGTATCGCACTCGGCCGTGTTCCTGGTAGGCACTGGTTTCGCCATCTGCTCGCTCATTCTTTCGCAGAACATTCCTCAGCGGCCCGTCGAGGGCAATGAAGTCAACTGGATGCGTGTTCGATCGAGCGCCTGACGCTTGCGGCCGGTGCGTAAGTCGCATTGAAATTGAGGTAGTCTTGTTGGCTCGGAACAGGGAACTGAGATGCTCGACCAACTAACCGCTCTCGCAAACAAGTATGGCCAGCTCGCCGTCGATTACATGGGCAGCGGGATCGTCCTGATACAGCTGGGCCTGATGATCGTTTTGTTCCTGCCGGCGTCGCTTCTCGCCCGGAAGTTCAGGCCGCCACTCGAAGAACGCGTTGACCGCATCAAGGATCTGCCCGGCACTCAGCGTGTCCTGGGCACCATCCTGCAGCGGCTCGACACACTGTTCTTTGTCATCTTTCTCGGCATTGCCTACGTCATAACGACGGCGATTGCCTGGCCCGAAAGCAACTACCTGGTTTATGTCGCGGCGCTCCTGACGGGCGCATGGTTACTTATCTCGATCGTGGTCCAGGGCATTCGCAGCCCGTTGCTGCGCCGACTATTCGGGTACTTCGCCTGGATCTATGTCGCGGCGACCATCCTGGGCATCGTCGACGACACGGCCGCAATTCTCGATAGCGTGGGCATCAATTTTGGCGAAGGCCGCATTTCGATTCTGAGCGTGCTGCAGACTGCGGTCCTGCTGGGGGTCGCGCTTTGGGTATCGCGTTCGCTCGGTCAGTACCTGGACCGCCGCATTCAGAACATCAGTGAGTTGACGCCGTCGCTGCGGGTGCTGTTCGGCAAGGTTACGCGCATTGCGCTTTTCGTCCTGGCCGCGTCGATCGCCCTGTCCGGACTCGGCCTCGACCTTACTGCCCTGACGGTACTCTCAGGTGCTCTCGGCGTCGGCCTCGGTTTCGGCCTGCAGAAGGTCGTGTCCAACTTTATTTCCGGCATCATTATCCTGATCGACCAGTCAGTTAAACCGGGGGACACACTCTCAGTGGGCGAGACGTTCGGGTGGGTTCGTGAACTGCGCTCACGGTTCGTTTCCGTTATCACACGCGATGGGCGCGAATTCCTGATTCCGAACGAAGACTTCATCACTCAGCGAGTGATCAACTGGTCATTCTCCGACAAGTTCGTGCGCCTGGATGTCGACTTCGGTGTGTCCTACGACTCCGATCCCCACGAGGTTTCTCGCATCGCCATCGAAGCAGCGCAGAGCGTTGACCGGGTCGATACTTCGCGCAAGCCGCCTGTTTGCTGGATGACCGAGTTCGGCGACTCTTCCCTGAACTTCAGACTGCGTTTCTGGATCACTGACCCGCAAGGGGGACTGACCAATATTCGCGGCAAAGTCCTCTTGGCATTGTGGGATGCGCTCAAGGAAAACAACATCAACATTCCGTATCCGCACCGCGAGCTCGTCGTGAAGTCGCCGCTGCCGGTAACTGCGATAGACGATTAGCGTTGCGCCTGGAGCACCAGGCCGCCTGGCGCGGCTATCCTGCGGGTGACACCAACCGCATCAGCTCCGCACAGATGATCGCGCCATAGGTCCCGAGCGCGTAGCCAAGTACTGCAAGCAGAACGCCAACTGGCGCCAACGCAGGATGAAACGCTGCGGCCACGACAGGCGCTGAGGCCGCCCCGCCGACGCTGGCCTTGCTACCGACCGCGACAAAGAACCACGGCGCACGAATGATCTTTGCGGTCACAAGAAGCAGGCAAACATGGAACAGCATCCAGATTAGGCCGACGAGGAACAGCAGGGGCACGTCCGCCATTTGGAAGACATCCATACGCGTGCCGATGATCGCGACCAGCAGGAAAATGAAAAGCGTGCCGATTTTCGAAGCGCCCGCCCCCTCGAGTTCGCGTGCCCGCGTGAAACTCAGCGAAAGACCGATAGTGGTCGCCACAACAACTATCCAGAAGAACTCGTTGGCAAGAATGGACTCCTGCAACGCAGGGACGCTACCGAACATGCCCGCTGCAATGTCGGCCACGAAATGTGAGGCACCGACCGCACCGAGACCCACCGCGGCGATCAGCATGAAATCGACGACAGTACTCGGCCGCTCCATCTCAGCTGTGTAGTTGGCCATCTTGTCCTTGAGCCTGTCGATCGCAGATGTATCGGCTTTCAACCAGCGGTCGATCGGCTTGGGATTGCCCGCCCCATACAACAGGAAGATCATCCAGATATTCGCCACAACGATGTCGATCGCGACCATCGCTGCATAGCGCTCCGGGTTGTAACCATAGACTTCGAGCATAGCGGTCTGGTTGGCGCCGCCGCCGATCCAGCTGCCCGCGAGTGTTGCAAACCCACGCCACGCCGCGTCGGCGCCCTCCCCGCTAACCGTCTCAGGACTGAAAAGCGAAACCAGGAAGACCGCGATGGGACCGCCGAGGATGATGCCGATCACAGCCACGAAAAACATGATCAATGCTTTGGGACCGAGACCAATGACGGCTTTGAGGTCGATACTCAGGGTCATCAACGCGAGACACAGCGGCAGGAAATAGTTCTTTGCCACGGTCCACAGGTTCGAGTCCGCGCTCGAGATCAGCCCGAAACTGTTCATCAGGGACGGGATCAGGTAACAGAGCAGGATTGCTGGAACAAACGTGTAGAACCTCGTCCACCGGCCGCCGAGGCTCCGGGTGAAAAACACGAGACCGACGACCACAGACAACATGCCGAGAACGATGGCATCATTCGTGATGATGGGTGTATCCAATGGAACTGCTCCTGTCAGGCGACTGGCAACAGCAGTGAGAAACTCGATCCCTGTCCTGGTTCGGAATTCACGTCCAGCCCGATATCGAGCAGTCTAACGATACGGTCCACTATTGTCAGGCCCAGACCGAGTCCGTTATTCCTTGCCGCGGGATCATTGTTGATCCGGTAGAACTCTTCGAAGATGTCCTCGAGATGTTCGTGAGTTATGCCAACGCCGCTATCGCGCACTGTAATTCGCACACCATCCGCCTCGCGGAAACAGTTAACGGCAACATTGCCATTCTCGGTATAACGGATCGCGTTGGACATCAGGCTGCGCAGGACCTTCGTCAGTAGAGCACTGTCGGTATGCACGACGCCTGCCGTCCTGTCGACTGTGAGCTTTAGATGTTTGGCTTCGGCCTTAGCTTTGAATTCCTCCTCGAGGCTCTCGAGGATCTTGTTGAGTTCGACGTCCTGTATGTTTAGTTCGACATCGCCGGACTCGATATCCGTTATATCGAGGAGCGAGTTCATCAGGTCGCTCAGGTGACCAAGAGCGTCGCCCTGCAATTCCAGCATCTTCCGGACTTTCTCCGCTTCAGTCGTCTTTCCCAGCGCCGCGTTGATCAAGACGAGAGTTTGCAGGTGATGCCGAATATCGTTGCTTGCAGCGTTCAGGAAACGCTTCTTGGCGCGGCGGGCGCGATCGGTTTCCCGTTCGGCTTGCACCAGTTCTTGGTCCGCGGCCTTACGCCTCGTCAGGATTAACCACCTGCCACCGATAGCGGTTAGCCAGATCGCCGAAATCGCGAGCAGGCGATTTGCCACGACCATCCAGAGAACGCCTGCCGGCTCACTGAGCAGGAAGCCTATGACGGTCAGGATCGTTACGGCACCGGCGACCATGAACGTTTGCTGCCAGCGCGAGAGCCTGAGCGCAAGCAGCACGGCGGGCACGTAAGCCACACCCGCAGCAACGCCGAGCGGAAGACTCGCGACGTCCACGATGAAAACAGCAAGGGCTATGACGCCGCATACCAGGTAGATACGAACGTCTGACGATTCTTCAGGTGTCATCTTCAGCCGAGTGTAAGAAAGGCGCTATAGATGCCGGTATACGTATTCGCCGAAGGGGCCTCGCAGACAGGGATTCCGGGTGATCAAGATGCTAGTGTGCAGGGACTATGACCTTTCGGCGTAACCTGCAACGTCATCTCGCAAGTATCGGTCTCCTGATCTTCCTCGCAGGCCTTATCGCTGCCTCGGATACGCTGCACGGCAAGACCGAAGCGATTGTTGTCTGGATAGAGAACCTAATCGCCCAGGCACCGGTGCTCGGCATGCTGGCGTTTCTATTGCTGGCAATGCTCTCGGCTATGGTGGCCTTCTTCTCCAGCGCGCTGCTTGCCCCGGTTGCCATCTACGCCTGGGGTAAGGCCGCCTGCTTCGCGCTCCTCTGGTGCGGGTGGTTCCTGGGTGGTATCGCGTCTTACTGCGTTGGCCGGTATCTCGGACGCGCGGTTGCGTCCAACATTATTGGTGACGACAAGATCACTGCCTGGGAAGGCCGGGTCAGCGAGCACACAAGATTCGTCCAGATCCTGTTCTTCCAGGCCGTCGTGCCATCAGAAATTCCGGGCTATGTATTGGGCGTGCTGCGTTACCGCCTCGCGCTCTACCTGCTGGCTCTTGGGATTACAGAACTCCCCTACGCTATCGCCACGGTCTATCTCGGGGACTCTTTTCTCAGGGGAGAAGGCGCGGTGTTCATTCTGCTGGGACTTGGCGTAATCGCGCTCGCCGCATTCGTTGTCCAGATACAGCGGCGCCTAAGTCGACAGCTTTCTCAGAACGATGGGGGCGACGATCGTAGTCACGATGGCCATGATCACGACGGATGAAAACAGGCTCGCTACGATGGGACCGGGCGGCGAAGGCTGCAGGAACAGTCCCGCCTCCAGTGCAACACCGGCGATAATGAGTTCGACCGCACCGCGCCCGCTCATGCCGACCCCGACCATCAGGGATTCGCGCGGCGACAAGCCTGCCCAGTAAGCCGGGAATCCCGACCCAACCAGCTTGCTGACCAGCGCGATCACTGTCAGTACGGCGACAAAAACGGGCACCTGGCCGACGGCGCTGAAATCGAGATGCAGCCCGACAGATACAAAGAATACAGGCGCCAGGAAGCCGCGGGTGATGCCCGACATCTGCTGCTCGACGCGGTTGTAGACATCCACATCGACGACCTTCGGATGGAAGAACATGCCGGCCATGAAGGCGCCGAGTACCAGGTGCAGGCCCATGAACTCCGCGAAGACGGCAAACGCAAGCGCACCGATCAGCAGCATGCTGAAGTCGACTTCCGGAAACTGCAGGTGTTTGAAGTAGCGCCCAAGCAATGGGAATACGTACAGGCCCATGGGTATGGTGACGACAAAGAAGAGCAGTACCTTGCCCACGACCGGCACCAGGGTGTCGATGCCGAAGGACCCCGTCCCGTTCTCGGCGATTGCCGCGACCATAAGTGCCATCAGGAACAGGCTCAGCACGTCGTCCCAGAGTGCCGCCGCGATGACCGTCTTGCCAACTCTGGACTCAAGCGCCCCGAGATCCATGAAGATGCGGACAGCTACGGGTACAGCGGTAATTGCCAGGGCCACCCCGAGAAACAGGCATTGAACGAATCTATACGGTGACTCCGGCAGTACCGCGAAACCCAGGCCAAAGCCCGCAGAAATGGGAACCAGCATGCCACCTATCGCAACCATGACTGCTGACTTCGAGGATCGGGCGAAATCGAGCGGCTCCATCCGGATGCCGGCGAGCAGCATCAGGAAAAACATGCCGAGGCCGACGATAGACGCATAAGTCTCGCTGTTCACAGCGGCAGAAAGCACTGGCAGTGAATCCCCGAAGTACTTCAGCAGGAACCCGAGAGCAATGCCACCCGTCAACTCGCCGACAAGTGCAGGAAGCCGTGCGCGTTCTGCCAGTTCCCCAAACGTTCGGGTAACGACCAGCAGAATCAGGATCAGGTACAGGATGTTCATGGCGCTACCAGTACCCCCATGGTACGCCGTTGTTGCGCGCAGTCATATTGCGGGTGGGTCGCTGCACATAACCCGTATTTACAGACCCCGAAAGCGGTGCTAAATCTATCGCGTGCGACGAAAAAGAGGGGCGCACAAGAGGAGGTATGTCATGAAAACTCGCTTAGTAATGGCATTGATATCGGTCAGCCTCGCCGCTCTGAGCGCGTGCGATCAGGATGCCATGATGTCGTCAAAAGGCTTTCGGCTCCCTGATGGTGATGCCGTGGCCGGCAGCGAAGCATTTCTCTACATGCAATGTCACCAGTGCCACACGATAAACGGCGAAGAACTGCCTCTTATCCCGGGTCAGGATCCGCCGTACGTTGAACTCGGCGGCAGGGTAACCAAGGTCAAGACATACGGTGAGCTAATAACGTCGATCATCAACCCCTCGCACAGACTGGCGCGAGGCTACGCGGAAGAGGTTGTTTCTGAAGACGGCGAATCCAACATGTACTTCTACAACGATCATATGACCGTGCAGGAACTGATCGACATAGTGATGTACTTGCAGCCGTACTACGACGTGGTGGTTCCACAGGGCAAATATCGCGTATATCCGAGGTAGAATAGTTTCCTGAGAGGGGAACTATATGACCAGACGATTATCGAGGGCTCTCGCAGCCTGTGGCCTGTTGCTTTGCATCGGCACGGCCGCCGCGCAGTCACAACGAACCGAACATACTCTGAATCTCGATGATCCGGACAATCCGCCGGCTGCAAGCCTGGCGGATGCCTCCCTGCTGGTCGGCTCATGGACCGGCAACGCATTCGGCGGCACGTTCGAGCAAGTCTGGAACCCGCCGTCAGCGGGCTCGATGGTCGGCCTCTTCAAGCTGATGCACGATAGTGAGGTGTCGTTCTTCGAGATCCTTCTCCTGGCCGAGGAAGAAGGCACGCTCAATCTCAAGGTGAAACACTTCAACGCCGACTTCAGCGCGTGGGAAGACAAGAAAGAACATATAACGTTTCGCTTTATCAAAGCCGAGGAAGATGCTTTGCATTTCTCGGGAATCAGCTTCTACCGGATCAGCGACGACGAAATGCATGCCTACATAGTCATGCGCTCGGGTGATGAAGTACGGGAAGAAAAGCTCGTTTACCTCCGGGCCGGGGGAGATTGAAAATGCGCTCATTTATTCTTGTCGTCAGCCTGCTTATCGGCAGTGCGCTGGCGGCCGACGTCGAGTATCGATTGCCCTCGGGCATCACGCCAACGGCTCAGTCGATCGTGTTGAACCTGGATCCGTCGGCGCCTGACTACAACGGCACAACGACGATCAAACTGACGGTCGATGAGCCGACGGACAAGATTGCGCTGTACCAACTGAATCTCGATATGACGAGTATCGTTCTCGAGTCCGGAGACAATAGCCGGTTGCTGGAATCGAGTATCGGCGAGTGGGACATCAACTGGCTCACGGACGGCGCAGAAATTGCACCCGGCGATTACGAATTGCGGATCGAGTTTTCGGGTCGTTATTCCACGGATGCACTCGGCATGTACCGGGTGACGTATGAAGATAACGACTACGTCTTTACGCAGATGGAGGCCATGTACGCGCGCCGTGCCTTTCCCATCTTTGACGAGCCATCATTCAAGATTCCCTACCGGTTGACCATTGTCGCTCCGGACGATCTTGTCGTCGTTGCTAACGAACCGGTTGCGTCGACCACCGTCGAGGATGGTTGGCAGCGCACCGAATTCGAGCCGACGCCACCGCTTCCCAGCTACCTGATCGCCTACGCTGTTGGCCCCCTCGACCGCACGCCCATCGAAGGTTTGGATATGCCGGCATTCGTATACACGCCCAAAGGGCATACAGACGAAGTCGGTTTCGTGACGCGTGAAACGCCGCTTATTTTTGCAGCGCTGGAAGACTATTTTGACCTTGAGTATCCGTTCCGCAAGCTCGATTTCATCGCCGTGCCGGAATTCGCCTTTGGGGCGATGGAAAATCCCGGCCTCATTACTTACCGCACCGACCTCCTGCTTGTCGGGGACGAACCGGCCGGTGAGCAGGCGCAGCTCGTGCTCATGGTGATCGCGCACGAGATCGCCCATATCTGGTATGGCGACCTCGTCACCATGGCCTGGTGGGACGATCTCTGGCTCAACGAGGCCTTCGCGTCCTGGATGGCGTGGACCATCCTCGAGAATTACTACCCGAAATTCGAGTCGAACCTGTACCTGCCCCAGGAGTCTGCATTCCCGGCCGATCAGCGCACTACGTCAGAAGCGATTCGCAGACCGATCAAATCGACCAGGGATGCTCTCGCGAGCGCCGGGTTGAACTACACAAAGGGCAATGCCCTGCTCAGGATGATCGAACGCTACGTCGGCGAGGAGGTCTGGCGACGAGCGATACGTGCGTATATCCGCGAACACGCCTGGGGCAACACAACGGAACGCGACCTCTGGGATGCAGTGGCCAGGGAATCGGGTCTCGACGTGTACTCGATTGCCAGCGGTTTTCTCAATCAACCGGGATATGCCACGGTCATTATCGACGAGGACGGCAGCGTCACCCAGCAGCGCTACCTGGCCGAGGGCGCAGAGGCCGAGGATCTTGAGTGGCAAATACCGCTGAACGTGAAGTACAAGTCGGACGGCAAGGTCCGGCAGACGTTCCTGTTACTCAAGGAAGACGGCGGCACGCTGGATATTCCGAGTGAGACCGACTGGGTGTTCCCGGATGCCGGGGGCAATGGTTATTACCGGTGGCAAACCAGCCTGCCGCAATTGCAGCGCCTCGTCGACGATGTGGAAGACCTTACGAATCGCGAAAAGATCGCCCTGCTCGGCAACAGCGAAGCGCTTTTGAATGCCGGCGAGCTCTCGCTCGACGACTACATGTACGTGCTCAACACGCTGATTCACGATCCACACCCCCTGGTCTTCCTGCCAACCATGGAAAAGCTCATTACGATCGGCCGAGACTTTGTCGACGCCTCGAGCCGTGACGCCTACGCCAGTTTTATCGACCAGGCGCTTGCCGAGCGCTTCGGACAGGTTGGCGCGGATCCCACACCCGACGACACTGAAGCGATAGCGGAGATGCGGCCGCGGCTCCTGCGGGCTTTGGGCGAGTTCGGATATGACGAAGCCGCGCGTGACAGTGCCGTCCGCCTGACGGGTGAATATTTCGCGGATCCGGATTCAGTGCCAGTCGGCCTGGCGCGGGAAGCAATGCGCGTAACGGCAATGAATGATGACGGCTCAAAGTACGAGCAGTACCAGGAGGTCTACCTGGCCTCGACATCCGAGACCCAGAAATCCAGCATCTTGTCCGCGATTTACTTCGATAACCCGGAGGTGGTGCAGGAACATCTCGATTTCTCAATATCGCCGGCAGTAGCTGCTGGCGACGCGCCAGATGGCGTCCGCTTCTTCAGCGCAGTTCTCGAAGACCAGACGACGATGTACGCCTGGCTTGACGAGAACCTGGATGCCTTCGAAGCCAAGATTCCGGCGTTCTACCACTCGAGGCTGCCCGAGCTTGTTGCCGACAGTTGCTTGCCGGCCAATCTTCAGTTGCTACAGAATTTCTTTGCTCCGCGCGGAGAAAAGTACGCCGATAGTCTCGCGAGAGCGGCGGAAACGGAAGAGTCCTGTATCGACCGCAGGGAACGTCATGCGGCCGACCTGCAAAAGTTCCTGGCCCCCTACAAATAAGGTGCCAGTCACCTAATTAAAGGAAATAGGGTGACTGACACCATATTTAATTAGGTGACTGGCACCTTATTTGTGGCGGCTCACAATCGGTAGATTCGCTTCAGCGCGGGCAGTTGGAAGAGCAGGGCCGAGATGAAGGTCACCGCTGCAACACTGCCAAGAATGATGACCAGGCGAATATAGGGTTGCCCAAACTCGATGCGTAAATTGGCCATCACGTACAACGTATAGACCCACTCAATCGCCCCGAGCACGAGCGCAGCCTGCAGCATCCGCGCGGCCCATGGCTTGCGAACGAATAACAGGCCAATCAGGACCGCTACGCCAATAACACCGAACGAGTTGTCGTAGCGCAGGAAGTGCGCGCCGAGCACAACGAGGCTCAGCACGATGGGTATGTAGATGATTACTCTTTTCACGCCATGATCCTTAGTGCCAGGCGGTTCCACCCTGAATGTAGAACACGTCCTCTTCCGGGCCAAAAGCATAGTCGAAACCCATCTCGAACCCATACCGCTTCGCAATCAGGTACCGGAATCCCAGGCCCTTGCTCACCCTGCTCGGGCTGTCCTTCAATTCATCGGTACTGTTTGCCGCCCGGCCACTACCAGCAAACCCGAGCAGCGCCCAGCGCGGATCTATCTGCCATGTGACCTCAGCTTCCGCGACTGCGACATAGTTGCCCTGGTAGCGCATCGCCGGGATACCTCGCAAGACGATCGAGGGAGTCGCATAAGGCGGCAACAGGTCGTCGGTCGCTGCGTACTCGGCACCAAGCCTTAACGCCGCTCTGAAGTGCTTACCCAGCTTCCAGTAATTCAATCCTTCGAAATGCGTCAGCTCGTATTCGATGTCGCTGCCGAAGGCATCCCTGAACCAGAGCTGCTCCACTTCGTAGTGATAGCCCGAATGGGGGCTGAAGAAATTGTCCCGGTTATCGAACTCAAACACTACGCCGAGCGCCGAGGTCACTACGTCGCGTGTCAGGGCCTGGCGTACCCGTTCCTGCCACTGCTCCTGCAGGTTGGGAGGCAAGATGTCGCCCGACAGCGCACCGAGATCGCGCGGCTCGATCTGGGCATTGACGTACAACTGCTTCGGGCCAACAAAAAACCCGGTTTTACCCAGTCGAAACTTCAGGGATTGCAGTATCCCAAACGCCTGCGTGTTGATCACGACGGGGCGCGTCAAATCGACGTCGCCAAAACCATAGAATCCGATATTCACATCGCCATATCCGCCGCCGCCCAGGTAACGAATACTCCCCTGCTTGAAGAATCCCACATGCCCGCCACCCACGAACCAGGAGTCGTTGCCGGTGACAGCGCCGCCCACCCCGCTGACGCTTGGCGTCAGCAAGTACTGCGAACCGTCTTCAGCATTGCGCAGGTTCTCGAGACGCAGCTCCCTTTGCTCGTCCGTTTCATGGAAAAACAGGCCGGCCATACCCAAGCCGCCATCCACTGCCGGCTCGGTGATGATGATCGGTATGGGCAAGAATCCGTAGGCATTGTCGGTCAGGAAGCTCGAGGCATCGAAACGGCCGTCATCGGGATCGACGAACTGGTCCCAGAAGCCTTCCGCAACTGCGAGATCGCCAGCCAGCGGCGAGAGAACAAAGGCCGCGACGATCGCGCGCCTGAGCAGATTCGTCGTTCTAGCCATCTGTGGACTTAGCCGCCCTGTTCCTTATGCCACTTTGCCAACAGCTCGGCTTCCGTCTCCGGGCTGAAGCCACCCCGCCGGCCATCGCGCACCGGAACCTCATCCAGGTTCGCGATCATGTCTTTCGCCGTGTCAGCGATCGGCCTGAACGTCAGGCCCGTCGCCAATGCACGATCGTTGTTCACCTGCATGAAAGGAATCGGCCCGACTCCATACCAGGGACCGTAATTCGGTTCCTCTGTCGTTTGTGTGCGAATCCACTCCCAGTCGACCCACGTCAGGGTCGATGGCGACCCGATCGAGTCAATCAACCCTTCGAGCAGCGGCCGGGCGCGATACGGCTCTTCGGCACCGACCGCATTGTAGGGACCGCTGGCGCCGCCGTCTTCCAGCAAGCGAACCATCCAGCCACACATGTCGGCCGCGTCGATGTACTGCACAGGCAGGTCCTCCTGGCCGGGCACCAGTATTTCATTGCCAGCAACCATGCGTCTCAGCCAATGACGAAGTCGTTCCGTCGGGTCGCCGGTCCCGGTAATGATCCCGGGACGAATGATGACTGCCTTGTCGCCGAAGACCTTCACGACCTCCTGCTCACACAGGGCTTTGCGAGCGCCGTAGCTGGGCCCGTAGGGAGACTCCGACTCGTCGGTCGGGTCATCCATCACAGCATACGCTGCAGAAAACTCGTCGTCCTCGAGGGTCAGCGTGTCCGCGTAGGCAGAGATACTCGACACGAACATGTACTGACCCACATGCCCATGCAGCAACTCGGCCGACAGGCGTGCGTGGCGCGGGTAGAAGCCGGAATTATCGATGACCGCATCCCAATCGCGGCCTTGCAACGCATCGAGCTGGTCGTCCCTGTCCCCGATCAGCGCTTCCACATCCGGAAACATGCCCGGCGCCGTCTTGCCGCGATTGAACATCGTGATCTTGTGGCCACGGGCCATCGCATAGTTGATTTCATGCGGCCCGATGAAACCTGTTCCACCGAGTATCAGGATGTTGAGCGGTCTAGGCGCGGCGGCCCTGGCAAGAACCGAGCCCGGCAAGGTCGCGAGTGCGCCCAGGGCGGTCGCGGACTGGATAAAACTGCGTCGAGATGTATTCATGGAATGTCCTATTTTTGTAGTTCTTCGCGGATCAGGTCTGCCAGTTGCTGCTGGCCAAAGCTCGGCAGGGGCCGACCATTGACATAGTAGTCAGGCGTCTTGCTGACCTGCAGGAGTACGGCGTCCTGCTTGTCCTGTTCGATGCGCTGTAGCACTTCCGCCGAATCCATGTCGGCCATCAGCTGTTCCATGTCCAACCCGACGCCAGCGATAGCCGGCCCGATCCTGTCAGGCTGCACGACATGGTTCTGCGTCCATTGGCGCTGCGACATGAGTAGCGCTTCCAGGGTCTCCCAGTACTTGTCCTGGTTGCGGCTCGCTTCGAGGACCCGGACCGCATAGTCAGCCCCGGAGTGGAATGCGACATGGCGAACCGACAGGCGGATCTGCCCGGGCACCTGGGCCATCCAGCCTTTGACCATCGGAAAGAAAATCGCACAGGTTTCGCAGGCCGGGTCCAGGAATTCGACGATATGAACCTGGGCGCCGGGGTCTCCCATCGTCGGCGCTCCCTCGCTGGCCAGCGCTTCCTGGCGTGCGGCATCATCGTTCTGTGGGGCGGCGGCCCTGTCGCTGTCATGCTGCAATGCCGCTACTACCAGGACGAGCAACAGGATACCGACGGCAGCTACAGCCAAAGTGGTGGGATTGAGGCTCTTCTTGTTGTTCATTGTGACTCCTGTGCTGGGCCGACGATTTTGTCACAGTTCCCCCGAGCCTTCGAGGCGCTACAATAGGCCACATGGGAGGAACCATGAAATTGCGGACACTACTGATTATCGGTCTTGCAATGAGCATGACCGCTTGCACCCGGGAAGATCAGGCTGCGCCGGAGACGGCCGACGAGACGCTTTCGGCCCCGGCAACTGTCGACGAGCAGCCCGATAGTGCATTTCTCGAGCACATGCACCGCCACGCGGAATATCTTGATGCGCTCAACATGGCCCTTGCGGAGGGCGACTTCGATGCGGCCATGACCCCGGCCTACTGGCTGTCGCGGCACGACGAGGTCGATGGAATACCTGCCGATTGGCGACCCTATCTTGAAAGCGTCAGGGAAGCGGCCCGCAATGTTGAAAACTCAGCAGACCTCGATTCCGCGCGGGCCGCAGCGGAGCCCATCACGGCGCAGTGCCAGGGCTGCCACACGGCGGCTGGAGTCGACGACAAATAAAGACGTCGAACTAGTCTTCAGACTCGAGACCGAGTTGCTTCCTGAGCTCCGCAACTTCCGCCTCGAGTCGCTCGACTCGGTCGGTTAGTTCCGCGACCCCTCCTCGTTGCGTTGCTGCAGGCCTTGCTGCGCTTGCTTCAGCGGCGTGCGCCTCGACATCCACAGGGCCGCAGAAAAGGTGCATGTATTCAGAGTCCTTACGCCCGGGCATACGCGGCAGTTTGACGACCAGCGCACCCGCCTCTCGCCCGAGCAAGCCATCCAGTACGACGACCACCTCGGCGTTGTCGGCGAACGTGTGTAAGCGTCCGCTGCGCGCCCGCAGCTCACCCGGAGTTTGCGGCCCGCGCAACAACAACAGGCAGATGATCGCGAGTTCGGCCGGATCGAACTGCAGGTCGCTGTAGCGCGTGTTGCAGAATCGCTGCGAGTATTTTTCCGTCCTGCTTTTGAAATTCTCCGCCGTCTGCACGAGGTGCTTCGCTTCGAGAACTCGAATCGTATGCTGCACATCGCCCTGCGACAGGGCCATGACAGGATCCCTCGAGGACTTCTGGTTGCAGGCATTCGTCAGCGCGTTCAGGGTCAGCGGAAACTGATCCGGCGTTACGACGGACTTCTCGATCAGGCAGCCGATAACGCGGGCTTCTTTATCGTCCAGTACTTCAAGCACGTTCAGTCCTCATGTCGGGCATAATTCAAGCAGCATACTGACTGGGGCACGATCTTGGAAACTCCGAAGACAGCGATCAGCCGCCGCAAGCTCCTGGGACTGCTCGCAGCCGGTGCCGCGACAGGACTGCCACTGACTGGCAGAACGAGCGACGTGCGGCTGCCGGCCGCGCCCAAGGGAACGACTCCAGCATCACTGGCGCGGAATGAGGCCTTCTGGTCCGAGGTGGCCGCGAATTACGACCGTACCGAAGGCATCGTAAATCTCGAACACGGCTACTGGGGCAAGATGACCCACTCCGTGCAAGATGCCTATATCGAGGCGACACGTATGGTCAATGCGCAGAACTCCTTCTACGCGAGAAGACTGTACGATGCAGATGAGCAGGAGAGCGTGCGGCGAGTCGCCAAAGCGCTCGGCGTCCACGAAGACGAGATCGTGCTGACGCGCAACGCGACCGAAGCAATCGAAAACCTGATACGGCAATACCGCGGCCTCTCGGCCGGCGACGCGGTTCTCTGCGCCGATATCGACTACCCGCATTTCAAGAAGACCATGCACTGGCTCGAGGGTGCTCGTGGTGCCCGCGTTGTGGAACTGGCTGTTCCAGGCCGGGCGAACCAGGAGCAACTCTTCTCGTTGTACCGGGACGCCTTCGACGAGAATCCCGACCTTAAACTCATGCTCCTCATGCACGTGAGCAACCAGCATGGTCTCGTGATCCCGGTCGCGCGAATCGTCGAAGAAGCACGACGTCGTGGTATCGACGTCATCTGTGACAGTGCCCAGTCGTGGGGACTACTGGATTTCCGGCTGCCGTCGCTCGGCGTCGACTGGGCCGGCTTTAACCTGCACAAGTGGATCGGGGCGCCCGTCGGTGTCGGCGCACTGTACATGCGACGCGGCAGCCTGGACAAGATCGCGCCGCACCCGGGTGAAAGCGATCCCGAGAACATGCTCATCGCAGCGCGAGTACACCCCGGCACGTGGAATTTCGCTGCTGTCCTGGCGATTCCACCTGCGCTCGATTTTCACGAAGCCCTGGGCGGTGCGAACAAGGAAGCGCGGCTGCGCTACCTGCGACAACTCTGGACCAACGAGGCGGAGTCGATGGCTCATATCGAACTCCTCGGCGGGCTCGACGAGGAATCGTGGACCGGCATGGCCTCTTTCCGGCTGGCCGGCAAGCGATCGCCCGACGATGTGACGGCACTGCAGCAACGACTGGAACAGGAGTTTGGAATATTCACGGTCGTCCGCAAGGGGCTGAGCAGCGGCTACTGCGTTCGCGTTACGCCGCAGGTTTTCACAAGCACGGACGAAATAGCTCTATTGGTAGATGCGCTAAAGAAGCTGGCCTGACGGCCACCGTCATTGCCGTCACCCGTAGCTGAAGCGACGTACGGCAAGCCAACCAAAGACGACAGTCGCGACTACGAGCAAGGCGATGTTCGGCACCACGGACGCCGGCCCCGCCTGGAAGCTGATGAGCTTGTGAAGCGCGTCCATGGTCCAGCCGGTGGGTATCAACTTCTGTACAAACTGCATCCACTCGGGCGTGACCTCGATGGGCCACCAGCAACCACCGAGTGCGGCAAGCCCATTGGCCGCCAGGACACCGAGACCACCCGCTTGCGCCTGCGTCCTGGCCACCGTCCCCAGCCAAAGCCCGGCAGATGCACAAAAACCGCCCCAGGCGACCAGCACGAGAATGACCATGCCGAGATTCGGACCCCAGTCCATCTTGAAAAGGAACGTGCCGAATACCAGGGCGACCACTATCTGGATAGCGGCGAGCACCATGCGACCATCCCATTTGCCCGCGATGACCTCGGCCTTCGAAATCGGCGCCGACGCAAGGCGCCTGAGCAAACCCTGCGTTCTTTCCTGAACAAGAATCGTGCCGCTGCTCGTCAACAGAACAAGCAACGTGAACATGACGAGAATTCCGGGGACCGCCTGCTGAAAGCCGGACGGAATCTCGAGGCGTTGACCCGCGGGCGATACGTCCAGCTGCCAGACGCGCGGTGCGTTGTTCAATGCGGCTAATGCCTCGGCACCGAGCGGGCCCGTCGTCGCATCGGCTGTGACGATGTCGGCCAGCACCGTGTAAAGGGCTCTGTTGACACGGATCTCTTCGAACTCCCGTGTCAGTGCGTTGGCGCCGGTCTCGAATCTGACCTGGACCTGTTCGCCTGCCAGCACTTTCTCGCTCATCGCGGCATCGAAAGTCAACGTACGCGTCGGTACGTCCTCAACAGTCGTTGTCTCGAGTGATTCAACCCACTCGGCGTCGAATTGATTTGCGGCGAGCCGCTGATCGACCTGGTCCTTGAGGAACCCGGGCGACTCCGCGACAACCGTCAATGGGGTTCCCTCCCCTCCACCAAGGCCCGACGAAAAGCCGCCGGTCACCGTCCCGATGAAGAAGAAGAAAATCGGCGGCATGACGAAGACCCACAGGAGGGTGGAACCTTCCCGCAACTGGTTGCGAACGTCCTGCCATGCGATGAAGAAGATGTTTCTCATCCGGTCACTTCCGTGCGAAGCCGCTGCGCAACCGCCACGCACTGAGCGCCAGGCCGGCGACAGTCATGGCGATTAATGTCAGCCAGCTATCGAGGTCGATCGACCAGGCATCGGCGGAGCTCAGCTCCCCCGACAAACGATCGACGATGAATCCGTTCGGAGACAGGCGTCCGATCCCGGCAATCCAGTCGGGCAAGGCAGCGAGCGGAAAGAAGCTCCCGCCTGCCATCATCAGTGGGAACAGCAGGATCATAGTAAACAGGTTTGCCGCCCGATCATTTGGGAACAACATCTGTATGGCCGCGAACCAGGCAAACAGGCCGACGCCGCCACAGGACACCCACAGGAGCGACGCCAGGAACTTGTTCCACGCGACGCCATGATAGGCAAAGCCGATCAGCAAAGTGATTGCCGCGATGATGCCCATGACGGCCAGCGCTGCGACGGCCTTGCCCGCAACGAAGCCGGCCAACACGCCCGGCGCCGATACGAGACGACGCAACGTGCCCTTCTCTCGTTCTACCCAGTAGTCCGCCGCCAGGCTGTTCGATGCAAACAACACCGCCATCAGAATGATGCCCGGGAGAAACAGCAACGCCATGTCGGGTTGTGGCTCTGCCGGCGGTGGCTCGACGATCACGACATCAATTAGAGGCGGCGAAAGCATTGGCGCCACCTTGCTGATCTTGTCCTGGATATCGACCGAAATCGTCGAAACAAAGACATCGTCAGGCAGATCGTTCGACGCAGAATCCTGTATCTGTTGAATCTCGGACCCAAACAGGCGCTGGGTGTAGAAACCGAGGTCGAGCAAGACCTCCGTAACGTCCTCGATGATGCCCGGGAGAATCGTCTGGGCCGGGTTGGTCTTGAGCGTCAGCGTTACCGGGGTTTCGTTAAGGAAAGCCTCCTGGAAACCAGCCGGGATGGTCAGGAATGCGCTGCCGTCGCCATCGTTGATCCGGGCCTCGCCCTCCTCGTCCGACACCGGTTCCACGACGATCAGGTCACCAAGCTGCTCCTGGCTGTACGCGCCGACCACGACCCCGCTTAACAGTGACTCATCCTGGTCGGCAATGAGCAGGACACCGGTCGGCGTGCCGTTGCCGCCATCGATCATCGATGTGATCAGACCGCCGATCAGGAAAGGAATACCGAGCCAGATCAATAACGCGGTTTTGTCCTGGCGCCAGCGCGCCAGGTCTTTTCTCACCGATGTGAACAAGAAGCTAAACACTACTCGCGCAGCTCCTTGCCAGTCAGCAGAAGGAACAGTGTTTCAAGATTCGGACTGCGCAGACTCGTCTCGGATACCGAACCGCCCGCGCGACCTATCGCGTCGAAGATCCCGGGTAAGTGTTGCGACGCCTGCGACAGGGTCAGCATCAGTGTGCCCTCGTCCTGGCTGAGTATTTCGAGGTCCGAGATACTCGGCGCCAGTGACCCGATGGCCGACGTCGTCGCCTCGGCAGGAAAACTCCCGGATAGCTGCAGCGCATCGCGGGCACCCAACTGTGACTTGAGCTCCGCGACGGTTCCCTTGGCAATAATCTTGCCGCGATCGATGATCGCCAGCGAATCGCAAAGTCGCTCCGCCTCTTCCATGTAATGCGTGGTGTACAACACGCAGGCACCTGCATCGCGCTCCGCTTCGACCAGGTCGAACAGCTTCGCGCGGGATTGCGGGTCGACGCCAACGGTCGGTTCGTCGAGCAACAGCACCTTGGGTTGATGCACGACGCCACAACCGAAATTCAGCCGGCGCTTCATGCCTCCTGAGAATTCTTTGGGCAGATCCTTGGCGCGATCGGACAGACCTATGTGGCCCAGCACATCGGCAACCCGATCTTCTAACGCTTTGCCTCGGAGGCCATACGCCTTGCCCCAGTAGCGAAGATTGTCGATCGCGGGAAGGTCTTCGTAGAGTGCAATCTCCTGCGGCACGACGCCGAGCGTTTGTCGCGCCGCTTTGCCGTCCTTCACGATGTCGTGACCCGCCACCGCTATTCGACCGGCCGTCGGCGCCAGCAATCCGGATATGCAGTTGATCGCTGTCGACTTGCCGGCACCGTTGGGACCGAGGAGGCCAAACACGCTGCCCTCGCCTGCCTCGAACGAGACTTCATCTACGGCCGTGAAATCGCCGTACTGCTTGACCAGACTTTCCACGATGAGCATGTCATGTACCTTTAGCGTGTTGCCGGCTGGCACTCATAATAAACCGAACACGTTCCCTGTTGTATGATTTGAAATCGGTCTCACAGGATTTAGCATGTCGCTACTCGGCAACCTCGTGTTCTTCATTTTCGGTGGATTCATCATCTTCCTCGGTTATGTTCTCGGCGGGATCCTGCTGTGCCTGACGATCATTGGTATTCCGTTCGGTCTCATGTGTTTCCGGCTCGCCGGCAGCGTGCTCGCGCCATTTGGCAAAGAGGTGTGTGAGACCGAGCCGCCCGGAGGCACGCTGGCGCTGATCATGAACATCCTCTGGATCATCCTGCCGGGCCTCGAACTCGCGATCATGCATCTCGTACTCGCGTTGTTCTTCGCGCTAACGATTGTTGGCTTTCCACTTGCCGTGCAGCACATGAAGCTTGTGCCGATGGCGTTGCTGCCATTCGGCCATGTAATGAGGGACGTCTGATGTCTACAGCTTACGAGGCACCCGCCTGGGCGCAGACGATGCGCCGCGTCACAGATCATGCGGTGTGCGACTTCCTGGGCGGGCCGCGCCCCTGGAAGTTCGCGTGGGTCATCAATTTCCAGAAGGCAGGAACGTTCGTCTTCCTTCTTGCCCTGATTGCCTGGTACGGCAACACGTCGACCGCGGCGTGGGTTTACGTGGCCATGCAGGGCAGCTACGGCCTGGTCTGGATACTCAAAGACACGGCATTTCCGGACCCGAGCTGGCAACGACGCATAACGATCGCCGGGGGCATCAATGCATTCGTCGGTGTGCTGGGCTGGTACTGGGTATTCGGCTGGCTGTTGATCTCCGGGGTGTCGCAACCCGATTACCCGCTACCCGACTTCGCCTGGTTTTGCCTCTGCATCAGCCTGTGCATTGTAGGCTGCGCCATCATGATCGCGGCCGACGCACAGAAGTACTTCACGCTGCGTGTGCAACGCGGGCTCATCACAGATGGCATGCATCGCTATATCCGTCACCCCAACTACCTTGGCGAAATCATGATCTACGGCAGCTTCGCGATGATGGTCTGGCACTGGCTGCCCTTCGTGGTGCTCGCGTGGGTCTGGCTCGGTCTGTTTACTGTCAACATGCTCATGAAAGAAGCCAGCATGTCACGCTACCCCGAGTGGGCGGCTTACAAGAAACGGACCTGGTGGCTGGTGCCGTTCGTTCTCTAAACCAGCCACGCCCGCAACCACAACCCGAGCTGACTGCTGTAGCCGACATCGCGTCGTATGATGTGGTGCTCGCTGTTAAGCACGTAGTATGAAGGGAAAGCCTGGATGCGCCATTGCCGGGCGACGCTCGCGTCACCGAGCACAATAGTCACATTGAGATCGTGGCGTTCAACGTAATCGCGAACCTCGTCCACCGTACTCCAATCCAGTGCAACGGCGACGATCTCGATGTCATCGACATCGCGCCAGCGGCGCAGCCGGTTCAGGTTGTCGGCACTGGCTGCACAGAACTTGCACCAGGGCGCAAAGAAATAGACAAGCGCCGGACGGGCGCCCGCATCCTGCAGGTCATAGTCGTGCCCATTTAGAGTGACGCCCTGCAGCTGGGGTGCGAGCTGCCCATCGGTCGCGAGCATATTGCGCGACTGGAATGCCAGCACGCCGAAGAATACGACGGCGAGCAATCCTGCATTGAGCAGGAACGAACCCACCTTGCGCAACGTTGATTTCATGCGCGGCGACATCAGTTGTCGGCACGCACCCACTCGCCCTCGTACCACACGGAACGTTGCCCATCTTCGGTCCTGAAGATCTTGTAGGCGTAGCGATCGCCGTCGATGAAGCTCCATTCCTCTTCCGTCTTCACCGTCGAGCCATCGCCAGAGTACGAGATGTTGACGACGCGGTAAGTCGAATCTGATGTTTGCTCAATCGTCGACTCAAAGAGTTCGATGCCTTCCATGTCCGTGACACGGGAGACAAACCGCCAGGCCTTCTCGCCCGGGCGCCGATAGCCGTTACCTTGTGAGACAAGTTTCCACGCGGACTCGAACTTGAACCACATTTTGGTTTCGAGAAGCTCGCCGTCAAACGTGCGCGCAACGCTGTGTTTCAGCGTTCCATCGGGGCTGGTCCAGTCACCGACCAGCGGTTCCATATCGTCGCCCGCCATGGCGAACGTCCACGCCAGCAAGCAGAGGATTCCGAGCAAAAATCCTGTTCGTTTGATCACTGGCGGTTGGTCTGTGGAGAAGAAACTAGTTCCTGTCCTGGATGGACGTGACGAACCTGCCAAAGGCGGCATCAAACTCTTCCTCAAATTCAGGTGTCATCGAGTCACACCCGCCCGGGACATTACGCATGTAGATGATGTTGCCTTCCGCCGTTCCGTCTTCACTCGTAACCGAAAGCTGCACAGCATTTACCGCTGGTACGATCTGGACATTGTAGGCCTCAATGTATTCGAACAGCGGCGCATCGTCCGCATCCAGCTCTTCCTGGCTGATATCGATGCAGAGTGTGCGCGCCCGGAATTCCCTGTCGCCGATCATGTAGGCAGGGAGATTTTTGTTCGTCAGGGTTCCTGCCGGTGCGTTGGTCGTCTCAACCTGGATCATCACAAACTGATCGTCGCCAAAATACCCGGCCTTCGAAACATTGAGCGTCTCGGCCAGGAAGTTCTCGGTTGTATGCTCAGGTTTGCCCACTCGGGCACCTTCGGGTACTGGTATGACGGCATTGAACGGGCCTGCGATGACCATGTCGCCATCCGGTGCAACATCGACATATTCGTGGCCCGCTAATACAGCAGACATCGAAAACAAGAGAGAAACGGCTGCAATTGACTTTGTTGTTTTTCGCACGACTAGTCCTCTTAATCTGGGCATGGAGATACTGACGGAGTCTAGCGCATCGGCGGGAACCAGTACACGAGGTGGGCCCACTACTCGTCCCTGAGCGGCCGCAGCACCAGCTCCCAGTCGGCGTGGTCATCCGGCCCGGCCGGGCCAATCTTGCCCTCTGCAGACTGCAACAGCTCTGCCGGGTCGTAGGCAACGCCATCTCTGACAACCAACCTGATATCGCGCGCCACCTTGATGTCATCGAGCGGATTGCCGCGCACCACGTAGAGGTCCGCCAGCTTGCCGGGCTCGATCGAGCCAAGCCGGTCATCGATGCCGAGCGCTCGCGCGCCGTTAATGGTAGCCGCCTTCAACACGGCGGCCGGCGGGATCCCTGCATAGGTCATCGCGAGCAGTTCCCGGTGATACGCGAAGCCCGGTAACAGGTTGGTGTAAACGGGTTCGTCTGTACCGACGATGATCAAGTCTTCGCCACCCGCATCAAACAGTGATTTGAGTTCGATCACACGCTGCTCGAATTCCTCTGCATCGGATTCCGGTGGCGGCTCGCCGCGCTTCTCGAGCAGATCCTGTGTATAGGGAGTGAAGTACTTTGCTTCGTCCGCCCAGAGCATTTCCGCTGAATGAGACCGGCGCTCATTGATGCCACCGTACATCTGCAGGTTGGAATCGTAGAAAACCTCGTACGCCAGCATCAGATCGATCATCTGCGGCAACTCGGCACTGCGCGGTCCCCCGCTTCCGAGTGTCAGCTGGTGTTCGACCCGATCAAGGCCCATGAGAATGGCGTCTCGAAGGTCCACATCGTATTCGACGTTGTAGTTTGCGAGATGGGCAGCCGTCGTCATGCCGTTCTTGTGCGCCTGCTCGATGATTATCTTCATCTCGCCCGGTGTCGCCTGCTTGATCTTGAGACTGATGACGCCCTGCTCGGCCCACGCGTCTACCTCCTGGCGAATTTCGACTTCGCTGATGTCATTCGGCCAGCCGATACATTCATCCGCTGCGACCTTGACGTTGTATTCGCACCGGAACGCACCGAAGTACGGGCCCGAGGCAAACAACCGAGGCCCGACAGATTCACCGGCGTCAATGCGGTCGCGCTGTGCGATGACGCGTTCGGGATAGTACTCACCAGCCGACCAGGTCGACGTAACTCCGTTCGCGAGAAACACGACGCCGTTATAGACAACTTCTTCGACACGACCATTGTCGACGAGGTCCAGGTTGTAGTGTGCGTGCAGGTCGACCATGCCCGGCAGTATCGTGTCGGATTCCGCGAGCTCGATCACATTGGCCGCGCTCAAGACCTGTTGCTGCACATTCGCATCGACTTCCTGGATCTTCCCGTC
>Ga0209456_10000231_pt1 | contig 31222 bp, 30 predicted proteins | sample COG_11_FD_184755 | JGI IMG/M metagenome (GOLD analysis project Ga0209456, IMG submission 184755) | Pelagic marine sediment microbial communities from the LTER site Helgoland, North Sea, for post-phytoplankton bloom and carbon turnover... | ecosystem: Environmental > Aquatic > Marine > Neritic...
TGTGAATTCGTCATAGGTGCCTGTTTCATTGGTTTCATCCAAAATATTCAATGCGGTTATTAAACCGACAAGCTTCTCGCAAAAATTGGTTTCTGCTTTATCCACTTTGGCATCCTGCGCCAGGCTTGTTGCCGGGGCCAATATTGCAAATAAAGATATCAAGGCTACAATAAACATTGCATGCTTTGGCCGGCGCCTGTTTTTTAAAAGAATTAGTTTGTTCATTTTTTTGTCTTTTTTTAAATTTTTACTATTTATATAGTGAGTGGAATTGGGACGAGTAATCATCAGTTTCGTTTTGTGATCGGGATGAGCATCTGCTTATTTTAATCGTCACTTAACCCTCTTGCCTACTTTGACAACTTAGGATACTGCCTGCTTATTCCGCATTTGACTTGTTTTTTCACATCCTAGGCCTGGGCTAAATAAGGTTAATCAAAATCCAGCAAATCCAAAGCTTTGTCATAGTGATCCAGTGCTTTGTCATAGTGTTTTTCCGCACTGTCAGCATTTCCACTATTGTATTCGTCCAAGCTCTTCTGAAGCTCACTGTTGCCCTTGTCTATTTCATTGCTGGCTCCCTCATAGGCCTCATCTTCAGCTTTTGACATATGGTCCAATGCGGTCTGGGTGAGGTTCAGTCCTTTTGACAAATGATTCATGGCGGCATTATCGTTGCCATCATAAAAAGAATTGTCTGCCAACTGAAATTGACGATTTGCTTTTGCCATATCTACAGATGCCCTGTGCAGCTGATAATCAACTTTAGATTCAGTGGTACATCCAAATAATACCGCGAACAATAATGTAAAAACAGTAAATTTTTTTATCTTATTGAGTGTCATATTTTTATTAATTCAAATTTTAGTTGTATTAGTCTTTATTAACGTGATCCTGCCTGTACGTTGATTTGCCCATGCAGGATCACGCAGTTTTCCATGTCAAATAAATATTTTGACATAATGTTTTACTAGTCTGGCTTTAATCTACGAGATCAAGTGCCTTGTCATAATAATCCATAGCATCATCATAGTGCCTTGCAGCGCTGTCGTATTTACCATCAGCGTAGTCATCGATACTCAACTGAAGTTTGTCGTTACCTTTGCCAATCTCATCACCGGCTTTGTTGTATGCATCATCCGCGGCTTTCGCCAGGTGGTCCATGGCCGATGAGAAGAGATCGAGACCTCTGTTCAGGTGATCTACAGCATCATTGTAATGTTCCTTTGCAAGTGCTTTGTCAGCCCGCTGAAATTGTCTGTACGCTCTTGAAATATCCCAAGAGGTTTTGTTTTCTTGATAAACTTCTCCCATAATTTAATTCTTTTAGTTTAAAATTAGGTGGTGCATTTTTAATTCTCGGATACACACACTTTTATTTTTGACCGAGTTTTTAGTTTTATTTTTCTACCAATTAATTCAACTTTAGTATCATTTTATTTGCCTATTAACTCCATATTAAAATGCCTATTAACTCCATATTAAAAGTAAAGCTGCTCAGGAGATTATACAATAACCAGAAAGTGGTATAATAGTAGAACTTCTTGTATGCAGGCGAATGCTACAACGCCAACAACAAGTGTACAGGAAGTTCCAAAAATTGCATACGGAATAAGTGGTGCTATTGAGGCTTACCGCCCTACTTCTGCAGGTAAACCGGCGAGCTGTGCATACGCCAGAGACTGCAGAATCAACATCATTACCCCCAAATAAAGGGATTGATCACTACCAGCAAACCTTATGTTCAATGTATGGAAGGGGCCATATTATTTAGATAGTTATTTTTCAGTGAGGATGGCAAACTTGAGTTTGAAACTTATTTTGTCTATACCTAATATAATTATAAGAAAGAAGAAATGAGCCGTGCGATGGAATAAATCAATCGCTTATAGATTCCATGTTTCTGCCATTCTTCATAGCTTAGTTCATTACATTGCTTTAAATCGTTCAGGTAGACTTTTTCCAATTGTGAAGCGAAAGAAGGCCCATAAATTACTGACATCATTTCAAAATTAAGGTCAAAACTCCGAATATCCATATTGGCTGTACCAACGACACTTAAGTTGGTATCTGCAACTACAGTTTTGGCGTGGACAAACCCTTTTTTGTATGTATATACTTTTACTCCGGCTTTCAACAATTCTGTGAAATAAAATTTTGCAGCAGCACCAACAATAGCAGAATCGGATTTTTCAGGAACCATTATACGTACATCAACTCCTGCAATGGCAGCCTGTTTTAATGCATCCAAAATGCTGTCATTTGGAATAAAATAAGGGTTGGTAATGTATAATTTTTCTCTAGCTAAAGTAAAGATCCTAAAATAGGAAAGCATAATGTTAGACATTGGGTAAATTGGCCCTCCGGCAACGATTTGCGCCAGTTCGGTATAATTACCTTCTCCTTGCTTTAATAAAGTCGGGAAAAGGTCTTCGGTAATCGACAATTTGTCGGGTTGACAGGCATTCCAATTCGCAATAAAATGGCGGTTTATATTCTTCACAGTAGTCCCCATGATCTTTACATGCGTATCACGCCAATACAAGCCTGTTTCAATAGAGTTGTCATATCTGTCTGACACATTTATTCCTCCAATAAAGCCGGTATGACCATCCATGATGATCAATTTTCTGTGATCCCGATGGTTCACTCTGTTGGCAAATTTTGCTAGTTTGACTTTAATTACAGGATAAATTTCTGCGCCGGCAGCTTTTAATTCTTTGACGATATTATGCTTGATTTTGCGACTGGCATAGTCGTCGTACATCACACGTACTTTGACACCTTCCTGGATTTTCTTCAGCAACACTTCTTTAATTTGGTTTCCTCTTGTGTCGTTCTCCCAATCATAATATTCCATATGGATGAAATGCTTCGCGGTTTTAAGGGTTTTCAGCACCTCAGGAAATTTTTCTTCGCCGTTTACCAAGAGTTTGAATTGATTCTTTCCCAGATTTTCCCCTCCTAAATTGTGAATGAACCGGACCAATTCATCATATTGTTTGAAAGTGTCCGGATTCGTTTTTAAAAGGAAATCTGTTTCATCTTCAACGTACTTATTAAATTGCTCGGTAAGTTTATTGAAGGATACAATCCGCTCTTGTGTCGATTTTATATGTCGATAATTAATGCCAAAGGAGTAATAGAATACCAGCCCAAAAATGGGAAACAGAACAACCATTAAAAAATAGGCCAATGCTTTGGAGGTAGAGTGCGTGTCAAGCAAAATGCGAACAATAGTATAAACCAGAACTAAAACGTAAATTGCAATTAATAAGTAGGAAATTGGCGAAGCAGGCATACTTAAGTTAGTTAGCACTTTAAAACTACTATTTTTGGATTATATAATAGCACCAATCGTCATAAATTTAAATTATCATTGATCAGAGTGAATTTTTTATTTTGCTTGCCTACAACGTGTTTGCGTATGGTTGTTGCGAATTTCAGCTGAGCGCTTTTGTGTTCAGATGAGCCGCTTTTGTTCCCCCTAGCTCCAGCGTAGAAGAATGTGGCGAAAATTCGCAGTGAGGAAAAAGCGCGATGCTGGCATCACAAATATTTCCGTTTAGGAAAGATACAAATTGTAAGATAAATTCTTCCTCTTAACGGACTAAACGCAATGAACTATACACGGTGTTGCCATTACGTTGTTTTTTGCTAATTATTCATTCATTTAATTGTAAGATAAATCCTTTTTCTTGAGGTTTTATTGATAAATCCTGAGGTAATCTATTTCCATAGAACTTTCAATGAATTTTGGGTCAATATCAGGTTCTATTGCTATATTCAATATTATATAATAATCAGAATCATATGGCCAGGTCTTAGAATTTTTATTAGATGGTCCATATTCAAAATGTTTTACTCCATCAACGCTAAAAACAAGTTTCTCTTCAGACCATCCAAGAGTATATATGTGAAATTTATTTGATGCATTCTCTACATTTTGACCACCAAGATTTAGAACCTTGTATCCATAACTTGATGCGTTATGTACAGCACTTGAGGCATAATTTTGGTTCTTTCCCCAATGTTCGAGAATATCCATCTCACCACATGTTGGCCATTTCACAGTTCCAAACCCTTGATTATCCCAGTAGGCACCATCTTCATTTATATTTTTATTCAACATCCATATAGCTGGCCAAGTACCTATACCTTCAGGTAATTTTGCCTTAACCTCTATCCGTCCATAGGTGAAAGCAAATTTTGAATTTAATCTGGCAGATGTGTACTGTTTTAATTCACCCTGATCATCAAATATTTCTTTTTTTGCAACTATGTTCAAAAATCCATTCTTTACATAGGAATTGTCTTCCCGATCAGTGTAATGTTGAATCAATCCACCCCACCAACTGCCTCCTGGTGGAAGCTGCGTTTGATGGAACCATTTCTCGGAGTTAATTACGCCATTACCATTAAATTCATCTGACCACACTAAAGTATTAAATTCGGAACCTTGAGTAATTGTTCCATTACTCTCGGAATCATCCTGAGTGGATACAGTCCCATTAAAAAATAGATATGAAAAGAGTATTAACCCCAAAGCAATTAGAATATATATTATTGTTTGTTTTTTCATTATTAGATTCAGATTTATTGTTTTTAAGTGTTTTTCGCAATGAATGGCAACGGATTTGTGTATGGTTTCGTTGCGTGAAAATCCGCGAGGATTTTCAGATTAAGAAAACAAGATAGTAAAAGTGCGAGGAATTTCCGGCAGGAAATTCAGACCTGCCTGCCTGCCTGCCGGCAGGAGCAATGAATTATACACACTGTTGGTGGTTCGTTTTATTTTTTTTAAGTTTCGTTCTTTAATTTCTTATTGCCCGAAAATGCATAAAAAAGGAAACTGCCTATTACCAAGGCGACCAAACCAATTACAGCAGCATAAGGTTTAATATCAGGAATTAGTGAGGATACAAAATCTTGAAAACTTTTTTGACCCATGAAAATAAAGATTATAGCAGCTATTACGGCTAAGTAACCAAAAAATTTAACTACACCAGGATATTTTGATTCTTTGGCAGCTATTATGAGTAAAATACCAAATCCTAACCTGAATACAATTGCAAAAATATATAGTGAGTTGTTTTCTACATTATCTTCCATCCATCCGAAAATGACTTCAGGTTGAATTAGCAATAAGATACCTAAAAGGAGAATTAGTATTCCTAACAATTTGATAATTAATTTCATAATTAATTTTTTTTTAATTACCACCAACGGTTAGTATATGAAGTGTAGCATCCCTAAGGGTGCTATGATTTTATATACATTGTTAGCTGCTATTTGTTTGATAAACTGCATAAAGAAATACTTGCTTCTCTTTTCCTTTGAGTTCTATACTGCCAAGTTTATCAAAAGTGAAACCAGTATTACTCAACTTATTTTTTAAACTCTCGGAAATCAGAAGGTCTTGCTTAAGTTCATTGCATTTACCTTGAATCCTTGCCGCTGTATTTATTGTGTCTCCATGGTAGGCAATTTCTTTTTTGTATTTGCCTACCTCAGTCACTGTGACGATGCCTGCATTTATTCCTGCTTTAAAATGGGGGATACAATTGTATTTGTGCGTATAGTATTCCATCTTTTTATCTAATTGTTGTTTGAAATTAAAATATGCATTCAGGCAATTTTGGTCTTTTAGTCCATCGTTAAGCTTCCAAGTCAATATCACTTCATCCCCTACGTATTGATAGATTTCCGCTTCATTTTCTACTACAATTCCCAAATCATTGAAACAGTCCTGAATCATTTTACTATATTCAATATGACCTAATATTTCTGCATGCTTGGTTGACGACTGGAGGTCAAGAAACATAAAAATCCGTTCTTCTTCCTGGGGTGTATAGAACTTACCACGGAAAAGTTTCCAAAGATTGTTGCGTCCAAGGAACAGGTTAACTTGCCTTAATCCAAACATAAAAATATCAACAGATACTATATATAAATAGATAGCGAAACTACCTGGTTCAAAAGCGAATTCGATATATGTTAAATTCTCTCCATAAATGGCATACGCTAATGAAATGATTGATACTAGAAATATGAGAACATATACTACTCTCAGAACCAACAGATTTTGGATGGATATTCGTTTATAACCGTGTTCCTCAGTTAATATTTGAGCATATCCTGAGATACCTCCTAAAATTGGTCCCGTAATAAAGGCAGTGAGTATTGATTCTAAAACCTCAAATTGAACGGATCCTAATTCTTTAGTTCCTTCGCCTCTAACGATAGCTAAAAATATGAATGCCAAGGTCCATCCAACACTATATTGCTGAATGATTTGCCACCTACGCTTATTTTTAAAGTTCATTGAGCGGTCTTTTGTAGCTATTCATAAATTGTTTAGTTGTGAAGATTGAATATAGCCAAATAATGACCTCTATTATTTCTTTTTGTTCAAAACCGCAACTATTTCAGATGTAGATAGCAAAAGTGTGTTTTTAATTTTTATTGTAGATATCGATTGGGCTATGATTCGTTTTAACTGGCAGTTAGCCATGTCGTTGATCCTTTCAGGAAATTAGTGCGGCAAGGAGAAGCTGCAGGCAAAAAAATTTTAGCCAAGTTATTTAGTTTAAAAGTAAGATAATTTTTGATTTTAGATTTACGGCAAAATGAATTATAGCTAGTGTTAGCGGCTTTTCATCTTTGATGTTAATTTATTAGCTTTGATTATATTACCTCTAAAAATCACAAAATGGAATCATTTAGTATGTTTAATTTAAGAACCGCCATTAAAATTCTAATTGTATTGCTTACTATATCGAGTTGTTCAAGTACACAAGAATCAAAGGAGAGCAATGAGGAACAACAAATGATAGATATCCAGGCGTTAAATACGCAATTAGATGAAATAGAATTATTATGCAAGAACCTTGTAACTAATGATTATATGTCATTTTTTCATGAAGAGGCGATTATTTTTCCACCAGGTCAGTCGCCAATAAAGGGAATCGAGGCTATAAGAGAATTTTACAGTGTATTTGAAAAAGTTTTTGTTCCTTCATTTGATTTGGTTTATTCTGAGAGATATTTTGAAGTAGAGGATTCCCTGGCCATTAGGCGTTATAATGGATATGCCAAGATATTTTATAAGGACAATAGCGATACACTTATTTCAAATAATAAATATGTGGACATGGTGAAAAAGCAACCTGATGGGTCTTGGAAGATAATTTGGCATATGTGGAATGAAAACAAGCCAATTCAGGATTAAATTAGTCTAATAATTGCCGCTAACGGTCTTGTACCTACCTACCTTCCTAAGGCGGGTAAACCGGCAGGCAGGTATGAGCCGTTTTAGTGCCTTATATATGGTGTTAGCCTTCGTTTCCATCCCCCAATACCTCAATTAGTTCTTTAGATTCCTTCCGAACCTGTTCATGAAGTAATAATTGATATTCATAGAAATTCAAGAATTTAGCGAGTACATTGTTCCATAATCTCATCTGAGGTGAAGTTAGGTCGTAATTCCAGTTTTTAACTGCACTATGCTCTTTTTCAGAATAGTTGTATAAAACCAATAAGTCAATCTCTTGTTCAAATTCTGCATATGAAATCTTAATAAAATTTCCAGACTCTTGCTCTGAAAATACATTTATGTCATGCAAATCTTTATATTTCAATATGGCGCTTTTTTTATGTGCAGGAAATAATTTCAAATTACCGGTAGAAATTAAATCTTGAATCGAATAAGTAGATGTATGGAAGGGCGTCGTCAACCCTGTTTTGCTACTATCACGTTTAGATTTAAGGATATTTATATCAGGATTTTTTGTATTATAGTAATCAAGATAATTGAGTAGACTATTTCTCCAAGTTTTATGTATGCTATCCAATTCATCCAATTTTAACAGGTCAGTCTTTAATTCAACAATGATGTTTTTTTCATATTTCTTCAGTAAATTATTGGATTTTCTTTCCTCATTCCAAGTGTTTATTTGAAGCGCAATCAAAATTCCAATAACAACAAGTACAATTTCTCCAATGGCGTATTTAAAGTATTTTGCTGTCTTGTTCCGTTCCATGAGATTATATCTTATTTTCCGAAAGAATTTTATCATTGGTTTAATGGTTGGTCATAGTTTCTGCTACCGAAGCTTTTCGGCCTTCGTAGCCAAGCTACTTGGGCCTTCGCTAAAGCTACGTCGACACGCGGACGGGGAAGTAGGCCAGCGAAGGTGAGGCGTGAGTCGCGTAAAATGTTATGCGGGGGTAGAACAAGCCGTGTGACTGTTTTCAGTTAACTAAGGTAATTAAAAAGGAGTGAAATTGTGATGTAATAATTATTTGAGTTATTGATTTTTATACTTTGTTGCCATACGTCATTATTTTCCCAACCTATTAATAGTCTGGTGCTTTTTTCCAAATCACAACCATTGTCTCCAATAAAAATTAAAAATGATCATGAACTCTGATGATATACGCTAACGTCTAATGGTCTGCAATTTGGCTACCAAATCCAAAGTCAGAAATCAATCCTGAATTATACTTTTCAAGTTCCGCATAAAGATCCGAAAACAACTTGTTTTGCTCGCGAAAAGGTTTACAGCCAGGTTGTTCGAAAAATTGTGCCGCTTCTTTAGCAAAGATAGACCATTCACTACGTGCAAGGCTTCCTCTTTCATAGAGTTTAAATAATTTCCACCATTGATTGGCATAACAACGCAGTATGAAATTAAACTGAACAGTCTCTACTTCTGTTAATTGATCCGTACTCATACATCCTCGATCAAGTAAAGAGGCTAATTCAGGTGTGCTAGCGACAATAATGTTTATGTCGTTGAAGCCAGTCATTGTACTTTCATATGTAGATGTAGCAACAGCAGATGTATTCTGCTTCATTTGTATTGCAAGGTATATTAGAGTGATCAGAACGGCTAGAGCTCCTACTAACTGTCCAACTGCTGATATTGCTTCCCAATTCATAATATTTTCTTTTATTTAGATGATAATTCTCTTAATATGACAACCTCCTATTTGAGACAACCTTCTTTACGAACATTTATTTCATAATGTAGGGCAACATGTTTGTGTATGGTTAGTTGCTGTGAACTCTAAGATAGCAAAAAGAAACAGCGTAAAGGAAATTCGGCAAATTTCCGTAGTAATCATTAAACACTTTCCAGCAATTAATTATACACGTTGTTGTGTGCAGTTTATCATTGTCCTTTGTGTTTTTTGATTTCTTCATCGGTCAACCCTAAAAATTTTGCTGCATTGTCATAAAATATATCTTCCTTTTGTTCCAAAGTTAGAAAGTCGGTTGAATTAACAGATTCCACAGCGACATCGATCGTTTCTGGCCATACCATTTGGTCGCTTCCAAACATAATCCGATCGCCAAAACCAGTATTGAAAAGAGATTTCAAGTAGCTATTCAACTCTTCTTGAGGCAAAATCCAGTTGACGACAGCAACGTCAACATAGACGTTGGGGTGTGCATACATCAAAGCTTTTATGTCTTCTACATATGGCCAGCCACCATGCATTATGTATACCTTTAAATTTGGGTATTTCACTAATACATTTTCCAATTGTGAAGGGTTGGCGTTATAGGTGCGCATACCTCCGAGCATTTCAGGCATCATATGGAAACCATAATTTGGACCTCCCGGAAAAATATGGAACCCAACAGGAATACCCAATTCCTGAGCCAATTCAAAATACGGTAATATAGAGGGGTCATCTGCTAATATTCCTCCATAAAAAGGAGCCATTTCAGCAATCACTTGCAGGTTGCCCTCCTGATGTTGGCTTCTCAATACATCTATACCTTTATCAGCGCCACCAATTAAGATTGTTTCTGGTGCATCATTAAACCATAATTGACCATTAGACACCATTGCTTTAACTATGTTGTGCTTGCGGAATTTCTCTAAGGTTTTTTCTTTTTGTTCAGTAGCGGAAGTCACACCTTCATAGGTTTCCCCTCGTAATGTGGGAGGATGGGTCATACCAAACATCGGGTTCCCTTCAGAGAAGGCATGAATGTGCATGTCAATTATTGGGCCATTATAATTTTCTGAATTTTTATTAGCTACTGAGATAGATTTGTCCTTGGTTTGACTATTACAAGAGACTGATAAAAAAACAATTGCCAGAAGAGTCGAAATTTGTGTTTTCATAATGTTATTCTTATTGCGCCTAACGGTCTCGGAAATGAGTAGTTGCGTGGTTTAGCACTTAACTTAGCAAGCCTGCCTGCCCTCCTAAGGCAGGTATATACCAAGCTGATCCCGATAATTATCGGGACCGCAGGAATTTTCGGGAGAGGCGAGGACAAGCAACCTGTCCGCCTCTGGCGGATTACTTATAGCCATTGTTAGCCTTTCGTTATTTTGTTCAAGTTCAGTTAGCATTGCTAACTACATAGTTTGTAAATGGAGCTACATTGTTAAAGTGAGCCCGCCATCTACTGTAAGTGTTGAACCAGAAATATAACTGGATTCATCTGAACAAAGAAACACAATAGCTTTTGCAATCTCCTCTGGACGGCCAACCCTTTGTAGATGAACAGTAGGTAGCAATCCTTTGTCATATAAGTCATCACCAACAACACCTCTCAAGCGTTGGTGCATGGGTGTATCTGTAATACCTGGACATATAAGGTTTACTCTAATGCCCTTTGGTGCTAACTCAGCAGAGACACTCGTCGTTAATCCAATGAGACCATGTTTAGATGTTACATAGGCTGATCCGGTTGGAAAACCGAGAAATGAATTTACTGAACCAATATTCACAATAGCACCACCGTTACCAAGATTGAGCATGGCTCTAGCCTCATACTTCATGCAAAGAAATGTTCCCTTTAGGTTGATGTCAAGAACCTGATCCCAATCATCTTCCGAAAGATCGGTTATTCCATTTAGTTTTCCTTCTATGCCAGCATTATTTATTGCATAATCCAGACGACCAAATACTTCGATAGTATGAGCGACCATTTGCTCTACGCTTTTACCACTAGAAACATCCGTCTTAATCGCAGATGCTTTACCACCCATCGCTTGGATAGAAGTCACTAATGTATCAAGCTCCTCTTTTCGACGTGCAGCGACTACAACATTTGCACCTTTTGCCGCAAAAGCTTCTGCAGTTGCTCTTCCAATACCACTACTTGCTCCAGTTATCAGTACGACTTTTTCTTTCATATTACTCATTTGTATCCTTTTGTATCCTTTTTAATTGGTTAGTATGTTATTAAAAATATATCATTGGTTGGTTTGGTTAGTCATAATGAGGCTAACGGTTTCGTATATGCGACGTGACCAGCTATTGCTGGTCATAATCGTCATATACATTGTTATCAGCTTTCAATTATTGTTCTAATTGATTTAGCACGATATCTTTATACCAAACCTCATATGGTTCTCCAGCATGTGTTTGCAAGCAAATACATCCGTTTGACGGCACATCTCCTTTCTCAGTGAATTTTGCTGTTGAAACTCCATTAATCTTTATTTCAATATCTGGACCATAGGCCTTGATATTAATCTCATTCCAATCAAACGGATCAATAATTTCCTCAATGAGTTCTTTATTCGCCACCTTAAAAATTATGACGGGAAAGATATCAGGTCTTGGGTATCGTGAAGTATTGGGCCTGTTCTCATCTACCAGGCTACCCCAAAGTGGATAAAGGCCGGTTGTATCGGCAGGTGTAAAATCAGAAAATTGAGTAATTGCATCTGTATTTAAATATCCTATGTCAGCTTGGTAGCCCATTACTTCATTTGAGTTGGGTACGCGTTTAGCTCTAAAACTTATTCCTCCATTAGTATTTAAGTCCTTGGTCACAAATTTTGCTGACAATTTCAAATTAAAGTTTTCATATTTCTGTTCCGTACACAGGTAGTAACTTTTATCGATTGGTTTTTTCAGGTTGCCCCCAACAATGGCTCCCTTCTCCACCCTGAAAACAGTATTTGACCCTTCCCAACCTTCAAGTGATTCCCCATTGAACAATTTAAGTTCGCCCGGCGTCCCGCAAGACATGAACAATACAATAGAAAAAAAGCATCCAATTGGTTTTACAATGTTTTTGATCATTATTCTAGTTTTAATGCTGATAACGGTTAGGTTATGAGGAGTTGCGTCTTAAAGCACAAATCACAACAAGTATAAACTTACAAAGAAAATCCCTGCCTGCCGGTTTACCCGCCTTAGGAGGGCAGGCAGGCGACAGGATTTTCGGATGAGTAGGGGCCAAGCAACCTGTCCGCCTCTGGCGGATTACTCATAGGTATTGTTAGCGGTATTTTTTTGATAGTTATTACACCCTATTGATAATTAAGTTGCAAGCTTTTCACGTGGCCACTTCCATGCCAGTTTTACAATTATGAAAAAAATGAAAAGTTCAATGATTTGGTAAATCACAAAAAAAGACATCCATTCACTGCTTATATCAGAGATAATGATTAATACTGAAATTGCGGCGTATAAAAATCCGATTATTATATTCATCCATTTGCTGAGTATTGGCCTAAGTAATATGCATACTGGTAACATTAAAGCCGGAATAATCAAGAGTATAGAAAACCCAATGAGCATTGTGGGTGTGGTGGGACCTAACGGTGTTTCCAAGTCCATCATTCTCTTGATTTTATTTGGTGTCATTAAACTGAAAAAGTCTGCATAGATGTACAGAGACATTATTGTTGCCCAAAGAAAAGCGAGCTTTGTCCGTATATTAATATTGTAGTTTACAAGCATAGTGTTGAGAATTTGGAATTGTTTTTATATTCTATTCTTTATAATGACAGTTTAAAATGGATTTTGTTAAAACCTTTACCGTCATTTCGCTGACGGTTTGTTTAACAAGCATATCCTGCCCATAGGCGGCTATAATTTGTTATACAGTGCTGTCTGCTTTTTTTCTGAAGTTTAGCGATTTAGTACCCATTATCAAAAGCCATAAACAAATACCTATTTCACCAATGGAGGCTGGAAGACCAACAATTGTTGAGACAGCTGTCTTATGGAAATTCGGAAATAGAAATCCTCCAAAAAACGTAATTAAATAGCCAAAGCATCCTGCCATTAACAGAATACCCAAAACTTTTGGGAGAAATCCAGATTTATAGACTAAATACCCAAAAGGAAATAGCCATAAACCCCAAAATATTTGAGAAATCTCAATACCGTTATTGTAAGAATCAAGATGAAACATTACTTGTAACTGAATTTCCGATAAATCCAAATCCTGCAAGTAATTCGCCTTACCTATCAATGTGAGCACAGAAAATTTATTAAGTATGTTCACGAAAGAAATCGGGACACTAATCACAGCAAAAATCACCATTAATGTCGCGTACGTTTTATTCACTTCACTAAGTAACCTGTACAAGACTAATGGCAGTAGCAAAAATGTTAAAAAGGTTATTATTCCACTTACAATACCCAATCGGAATAGCAATTCCGAGTTCATTATGTTTTCGAGAGTTTCTGCAGCACTTTCCCAAACTATCAATTTAGAAGGTATGTACATAAGATTAGTAATTCCACTTATTACCAGAATAAGATAAAGTAAGCCCGCAAGTCGAGCAGTTTTGTTCCTGTTGGTCATTTTTTCATTTTTTAATATGACAAATTACTCATTTGTTTGTTACAGTCTACTATTTCAGCATCATAGCTATCGACATCAACTGTCTTAGGTTGACAGCTTTGAAAATATATTGAACTTAAAAAAACTAGGTAGACAAGAAAGTGAGAAGTAAATGTTGCAGATTTCATGACTAAATATTTATTTCTTTGCAGGTGCTAAATTATTTAACTGGTCTTTTACATAAGGAGCATATGGAAATTTTTCGAGAGCTTTTTTATACCATTTAATCGAATTTATCGTGTCTCCTGCATATAAATAAAATTCAGCCCTTGAGTCATATGGGTTATAACCATCCGGATGCAACTCAACGCATTTATCAATTGCTGAAGTTCCCGATTCCAAATCCCCTTCAAACATTAATAGGTATCCTTTGTAATTATTGGCAGCAGTTGCGGTATAATTAAATTGATTCTCTTCACAAAATGCAATTAGTTTATCCAGTTCTTTAATTTTTGTGGCATCATCTCCTTCCATAAATCTGATAAACATGTAATGTATAAAAGGGCCATTGGATAATTCATGCATTTTGGTCCAAATTTCCCTTCTACTTGTTCTCAAACTATCGTTTTTATCATCGTAGTCAAGTAGGGAAACAAATAACTTGCTGGTTTCATTTTCATTTCCAGCAAATTTCTTAGCCATACGGCTGTGATAATCTTTTCGATTTCCTTCACTTAAGAAACCAAGAATTACATGCGATGCAAATAACGTAGTATCTAAATTAACAGCTGCCTCCGACATTATAAAAGCATGATTGTTTTCATAGGTTATATATCGGTTTAGACCAATAAGTGCCATATGATTAGCAACTTCATTCTCTCCAACCCATCTTATTCCATTTTCGATAATGGTGTTCTCAATTTCTGAATTGGATTTTTCTGCCGTTTGGCATCCAAGTAGGACTAATGCGGCCATTGTAAAGAGGGTGAAGAAAATTTTCATAATATTTAATTGGTTGTTAATAGGAGAATAATTTACGAATTTTCAAATTGTGCCTAACGGTTTTAATAAACGCCTGTTTTAATGGCGTTTATTTTTTGTTAGCATCTGTTTTGGATTTCAATTTAACAGCAGTTTGCCCATAGAGGATGAAAGAGGGTAAGTCATCCTTCATTGAGAACGAAACTTTCACACCAGTATTTGGGTGAATAAAATCAAGTTCATCACCAATAATAGCAATAAGCTTATATTCATCGCCATTCGGGAAATAGAGTGAAATTTGGTTATTGTTTTCATCAAATGTGATTGAAAGATCTATTTGATTGTTCCACTTGTATTCACCGGTCAACCCTTTTAAAACTTCAGAACTAACTTGTTTACGCTGAACATTAGTTTGCTTAAAATGCTGCCAGTTATATACCTGTGAGGCAGATAAAATTAGTTCATTCCCCAGTGCCCCACCATTGTCTGAATTAATCAAATAGACCAAACCATTTCCACTCGTAAGACTTATTGTCATACCTGTACGGTAACCTGCATTCCCTCCGTAGTGTGTGATAGCAATATCATCACCAGAACGATTCAATATGAATCCATAAACATGGCCGTCTCGTTCATGGCTTATTATCGATTTAATATCGGACTGTGAAAATATCGAGCTTTTGCCTTGATAGGCATTATAAATTTCAATTAAGAATTTAGCCATATCAATAGAGTTGCTCCAAAGCCCTGCAGCAGCTTGCTCTGGATGGTTTCTCCATCCACCATCTATTACCTCTCCTGATTGAGTGTAACCTTTGGCTGCCTGATTAGACATCGAGTCAGGTAATGGTTGTGTGAACTCAGAGTGTTCCATTTCAGCAGGTTCAAGAATCCATTTTTTCATGATGTTCGAGAACTCATCATTGTATATGTCTTGAAGAGCCAATTCAGCTAATGTGTAGCCACCTCCGGAATAAGCCAGTGTTTCATTAGGCGGTGTGATAACTTCTATAACTGGGGAATTGACTCCGGCACTCCCTCTTAAAATATTTAGATCAGAGGGTAAGGCGAGATCTTTGGTGTATCCTTGATATCCACCAGAAGTGATTCCTGAAGTATGGGAGAAGATATTACGGAATGTTACTGGATTCTCTGCTGTTTGTTTTCCTTGGGGTAATACAAAATCCTTAAGGTAATTTTGGATATTTTTATCTAGGTCTATTTCACCAGCAGCATACATACGCACTGCCGCTAGAAACGTCACTGGTTTTGAAAGTGATGCTGCCTGGAAAATGCTCGTACAATCAAGATTTGGTTCTTCCGGAAAATTCGCATTTTGAAAAATGTCTGCCCATTCGATCTTACCTTTATTTATTACAGCAAGAGATAATGCGGGTATATTATATTTTGACATTTTGTTTGTTATGGAGCTGAAATTTTCAGGCTCTCCCAAAAATTTCACTTGCCCACGAATTTCAGTCTCTAGTTGAATTTTTCTTTCAACGGATCCTTCTTGGCTAATGCAATCTGAACTAACGCTGTGGGTGTTAGAATCTTTGGACGGGTTGGAACAAGAACCCAAAAAAACCAAAATAATAGATTGAAAAATTAATTTATACAGAAGTTGCTTCATACGCTTAATCTCGGTCATAATTTTTATTGATGCTAACGGTTAGTATATGAAGCGTAGCGACCCAATGAGAGCTATGATTTCATATACAGTGTTAGGTGTTTTTAATCATACACTCATCATAATTCCCAATAAATTCAAACCCTAATTTCTCATAGCACTTTATGGCCGCCTCATTATCCGATTTAACATTTAGTCCAATATGGTCAACACTTTTTCTCAATTCATAGCATAATTGAGAGGTTAGTCTATATGAAATTTGTTGTCCACGATAATTCGGATGGGTTGCTATATTACCTAACGCAGCCACTTTGTACTCTTCTGAGTAAACATGAATTCCAGCTATTCCAACTAAATTATTTTTATCGAAATATCCTAAATATTGACCTGTTCCAAGCATTCGTTTATCAAACCAATTATTCGGATAAGAAATGGAATACAAGTTTTTAATCATGTCAAGATTCTCAAAATTAAGATGCCTTATATTGTCATTTTTGAATTCATTAGGCGAATTTCGGAGTGCCATTTTGCAATTGTATCCATAGTATTCAACAATATTCTCTTTTCCAAATACCTCTATTAAACCAGAACTTAAATGGGCAAGAAATGTTTGCGGAAGAAGAGGTTTTATCGCTTTTAATAAATCTTTAGTTGGAGTTGAGTCTTCCTGAGAGCAGAATGCTAACAAACAGGGCGTGCCCATACCAACATAAAGCAATGCTATTGCTCTAATTTCATTGTCAATAATATCTGCAAACCAAATTGTTTTATGCCAAAAGAAATCATCCAAGTCCCCTATTAAGTATGCATTATATTCTGGATTCTTTATAAGAAAGTTATGTATTGGACCTTTCTCATGAAGTATACTTAGTGCCATTGTCTTTTAGTATTACACCTAACAATTGTATATAGTTACTAGTAATTATATTTCTTTTTTGTCAATACCACTAATCTAGCGGATTTTTTATGTTTTTAAAAGTATTTGTTGCCTCGTGGGTATATATTTCCGTCGTTTTGCTGGAACCATGACCTAAAAGTACCTGTATCTGTCTTAGGTCTGCCCCTGATTCCAAAAGATGTGTGGCAAAACTATGACGTAGTACTTGCGGGGTCACAGTTTGTTTTATTCTTGTTTTTCTGCTGCTCCCTTTACAATTTTGAGAACGCTTACAGCGCTATACTTTCCACCTTTTTGTCCTTCGAACTTAAATTTTTCACACATTACTGGAAGAATAAAAAAGGGGAGGTATATCTTTTTGTTTATGAATATGGATTTTTAAGTACAAGGAATAATGATAAAGAAAAATACGTGCTGGTCACTTGGCAGGATTATATGCAAAATTGAAAAGGGTATTGAGTATAATCTTCCAATCTAGCCTAATATTCAAGGCTAAAATCTTAATTTCAGATGAATTGGCAAAAATTTCAATCGAAAAATATTTCTATTTCAAAGCATTTGCTTAGTTTTAAAGATGCCTCGTAAAAAGCAATATTCAGAATCAGAAGTAATTGATAAGGCGGTAAATGCTTTTTGGGAGCATGGCTATGCCGCAACTTCGATTCGGCACTTAGAGTCTGAAATGGGCATTAATCCATTTTCGATTTATTCAAGTTTTGGAAGTAAAAAAGGTGTATTTATAAAGGCATTAGAACAATATAAATCTCAGGTAAAACATATATTCTTATCTGATCTGCTAAAATCGGACGGAAATATAAATGACATCAGGAAATTTTTACTCGCTTTCGTGAATTCAGTGAAATCCGGAAAAACTCCAAATGGCTGTTTAATGGCCAACACGGCTATGGACATGGGTTCTAAAGACAAAGAAATTAAGTTACAGCTCAAATCTTTTTTTAAGTTATTGAAAGAGGTATTTATAGATGTCTTGAAAAAGGCAAAATCCAAAAAACAAATTTCCAAAACCGCAAATATTGAAGGATATGCAAATTTTCTTGTGGTCTGTACTGAGGGTTTAGCGGTGACGGCTAAGGTGTTGGAAGAGAGGGATTTGAACGACTTTGTAGAGGTAACTATTAAGACTTTAAAGTAAATTTTTTTTAATCAATTTCTAAGCACTCGCTTAGAAATATTTATTAACCAAGTAAAACAGAATAGTATGGCAAGAGTAAAATTAATTGAATTAGAAGACGCATCTGCTGAACTAAAAACAGCTTACAATAAGTCTTCCGAGCGTTTTGAAATGTTATTGAACATTTTTAAAGCCTGGGGTGTAGTGCCCAATCTTTGCATTCCTTTCACAGATTTCGTCCTTGAAATATTACAAGACGGATTTGTTGATTGGAAGACAAAAGAGCTAGTGATCTTAAAATCAACATTGGAAAACGAATGCGAATATTGTGTTACGCAACATGAAGTAGTTTCAAGAAGATTAGGCATACCCGATGAAAAAGTAGCTGACTTAAAGGGCACGCTTTATCGCACCAGTGCACATTTTACTGAAGGGGAGAAAGCAATACTCGATCTTACATTGCAGATTAGAGATGATGCTAATCGGGTTAGTCCAGATCTTTGGGAAAGAATACTAAAACATTGGACTGAAGAACAAGCAGTAGAAATTGTTTATACTATCACTGCCTACATTATGATTAGCAAGTTTGGAGACGCTCTACAGGTAGAATTAGAACCTGTATTTGCTAATTTGGAAACGCAATTAATATAGTCACTAATTTGACTGACTTATAAGGAATTAATATCGCCTGTTCGTAATTGAACTGACTTTTGCAAACAGGCGTTTTTAACAAAAAGTGACTCGGTTGTTACTTCTAACTGCCACATAACGGCTCGTTTATGCCTAGTCGCCACACTTAGTGGCGATTGACGTATATACTTTGTGATCTGTAGTGTTCTTCTATTTTCCAGAATTTTCTATTCAAAAAAACAACTTATTTCGTTGATTTTCTTTCGATTAAGTTTAGGTACAAAAACCTGTTCTTTAGCATATCCAATTGGAAATAAAATATATGCCCTTTCATTGGAAGGTCTATCCAATACTTTTGCCAAAAAGTTCATTGGGCTTGGTGTATGTGTTAGTGTAACTAAACCTGCATTTTGAACAGCAGATATAAACATGCCACAAGCAATACCAACAGATTCGTTTACATAATAATTATTGTGCTTACTGCCATCTTCATCAAACTCATAAACTTTTTTAAATGCGACAATGACCCAAGGAGCAGTTTCTATAAACGGTTTTTGCATATCTGTTCCTAAGTGAGCAAGGTCTTGTTTCCAACGCTCGCTCATGCGGCTCTCATAGCCTATTTTTTCTTCTGATTCTGCCGCTTCTCTTATTTTTGCCTTTAATTCTGAGTTAGAAATAGCACAAAAAAACCAAGGTTGCTTATGCGCTCCAGAAGGCGCTGTTGAAGCAGACATTATTAAATTTTCAATAATCTCCTTAGGAACAGGCCTATCGGAAAATTCCCTAACAGAACGACGATTGTTTAACCATTCGAAATACGCATTGCTACGGCTTATCATTTCTTCTTCTGGATAGGTTGCATGGCTATATGGAACATGTTCAAATCCATTGATTATTATTGATTCTTTTTTATTCATGGTTCCAATTATTTGGGTCATCGCTATTATTTGGTGAGAGACCAATAATATCTCCTTTGATATCTACTCCCAAACCGACAACAGTTCTGTTAACATAATTAAAATAACTAGCTACTTGATTAATTTCGAGTATTTCTCCGTCAGTAAAACCTTTTTTTCTTAACAGATCAATATTCTCATTTTTTATATCATTATGATTCAATGTTAATTCTTTTGCATACTGAAAACCAGCAAGATAGTTGTTTTTAAAAATTCCTTCTAGATTATCATTAATCACCGCTTGCTTAAATTTTTCAGATTCAGCGTCGTTATTATAAAGCTTTTTAAAGCCCGCATAGTGATGATCGAAACAATAATCACATCTATTAAGGAAGCTAACATAAACACCTATCGCTTCTAGATACCACTTTGGCAGAGTATTATTGGAATTGTGTAGAACGTTTTTGTAAAGAGTCATATGCCCTATTAATGTATGAGGTCTCAGGCTGTGAATTAATAGGATATTATCAACATTATTGTTAGGTCCTTTTATCCGGTCATAAATTTTCTTTAATCGAGATTCAGCATCTTCGTAATTTATTATTTTTATCCAACTCATTTATTACGTTTTTTATTTTTCATTACAGTTAACGGTTAAGTTATGATTTCGTCACGCCTTGGCGTGATGAACTTGCCTGCCGGATTACCCGCCTTAGGAGGGCAGGCCCGCCTTAGGCGGGCAGGCAGGTTATAGCCGTCGTTGTACACCGTTTTTTATCAGAATATCAGTTTTCCAATACCATTCGTATCAAAACTATAACTAGTCCAAATAGAAAAATGCTTGTAAAAATGATTTTATTAAATTTCGCTAACCAATTTGGGAGATAAATGTCAAAATTATCCTTTTGAGAATTTGAATACTTACGTGCAAGTAGAGTTAGAGGACATAACATTTTGAAAATAAGCAAAATAATTCCTTCTCCAATAACAAAGGCAATTGCAATCCAGGTGAAAGTATTTATTCTATCGGTAATTCCGGAGTATAGAATGTAGAAGATTATTGTGACGAAAAACAACCACATTATAGTATGTATCCATTTAATTACTTTAAGCTTGTCAGATTGGTCCATTCTTTTAGTAATTCAAATGGTGAACAAGGGTTTTTATAGAGCGTTATACTCAGTTTTTAGTTTTCTTTATTTCAAGTTCTCCGAAATCAACATCGAGTAAATTTTCTTGATCGATTGAGAATCCTAATATTTCTCTTTTTGAATTAAAATTGAAATTTAAAAACCCATCGGGAACTCGAATGTCATACCAGTCTATTTTGAATGTATCAAAATGCCAATGGGTTAGCTTTCCTTTAAATAATGGGGTGTGAGAGAAGGAAATTTCCAATTCTTCATTGTTTATTTGTGACAAATTGATATCACCATACATCTTGTCATTATATACGCCTATATAACTTTTAAGTGGTAAGGAAGGTTTGGTTTTTTCTATTCTAGGTTGTTTGCTAATCGACTCTTTTATGTTTTCAATTCTTTGTTTTCTATATTCTATTGCTCTATCATAAAGATCAAATGATTTATCTTTAAAAATAATCTCAAGCAGTTTAGCTTTTAGTACAAACGAAGCCGGTTCTTTAGATACATTGGTTAAAATGACGACACCAATATTAAGGTCTTTTACCATAAATAGTTGTGCAGACATTCCATCGATACCACCACTATGTTCTATGATTTTATGTCCGTTCCATGGTGTTAACCACCAGCCTAAACCATAAGAAGAGAATTCATTTCCAAATGGAGGGCCACTGATTTGAAACAAAACCTGAGGTTTAAAAATTTCATTAATAACATCCTTGCTCACAATAGTATCGTTTTTATAAACACCATTATTCAGTAAGAGCCTCATATAATTGTTCATGTCATTAGCCGAAGAATAAATAAATCCGGCCGCTGCCAAATTATCACCTTGCTCTTGGATGACAGTTGTTTTTTCGAAGTTTTCGTTCCATATTTGAGGTCGGGCAATATTCGTGTTAGCTTTTCTTATTGTTGATATTGAAGTGCTATTGAGCATATCAATTTTGTCAAATATTCTTTTTGAAAGAAAATCATCCCAAGATATTCCTGTTATTTCTCTAACTATTTCACCGGCAACCATATACATAACATTTTGGTAAGCCGTTTTTTCTCGATATCCCGATACGGGCTCTAAGTATTTTAACCGTTTAATAATGTCCACTCTTGAGAAGTCTGAATGATACCAAAGTGTACCCCCGCTTACATCTTTCAATCCACTTGTATGCGTGAGCAAATCTCTAATTGTAAAATTTTCTGTTACATAGGGATCATATAATTCAAAATAAGGCAAGTAGTTTTTTACTCGGTCATCCCAACTTACTTTTCCTTCATCGACAAGAATTCCGAGAGTTAGGGCTGTAAATGATTTAGAAAGTGACCCTATTCCAAATATTGTATGATCATTAACTTTTTGGTCTTTTACAATTTCCCTGGAACCAAATCCTTTTGAAAATAGAATTGAATCATTCTGCACAATTCCAATTGAAAGCCCTGTCACCTCAAAATCTTTCATGAGTTTATGGACGAATAATTCCAAAGAGTCTAATGGTATATTTTGGGCAAAAGATTTGCCAAATAAGGCAAACCAAATTATTAGAATAAATAGTATCTTATTTTTCATTTACTTAATGAATATAACGTTCTGAATAAAAGCCCGTTTTAATGGCGTTTATTTATTGTTAGATGCTTTTTTAGGAATTAACATTTTTATTTTTTCTAAATATTCTTGTGAATAATCTTCAATTCCATGTATATGTTCACCCTTTATTGCCCAAAAATGTTTTGGTGAATTCGCATTAGAGTAAAGTTTCTGACCCATTTTAAAGGGTACTGTCGTATCTTCAGTACTGTGAATTATGAGTATAGGTATGCCATTTATTCTTTTAATCAAATTCTTCGACTTATAGGCGGAAGCTGTAATTAGCATGAGAAATGGTTTTATGATAAACGGAACTTGGTAAACTACTTCTTCATTAAAGGATGAAAATGTTCCTTCAACCACCAATGCTCCTACCTTATCGAGATGTTTTGAGGTTAAATTAATAGCAATTTGTCCTCCATAAGATTGCCCTAACATAATAACCTTACTCCCTTTAACAGTTTCTATATTTGTCAAACCCATAAAAGCAGCTTCGGCATCATTCAATACATTTTTATGAGTTGCTTTACCAATATCCCTTCCAAAACCTCTATATTCCATCATAAAAACCTGATACCCTTCTTTAACAAAATATGCTGCATAAGTTGACCAACTTGCTATATTATCACCACTTCCCTGTAATAAGAATATTGTTCCCAATACTTGCGAATCTGGTTTAAATAAGAGACAATAAATTTTTCCCCCGTCAACCGACTTAAAGTAAATATCATCATAATTTAGGTCGGTGATTTTCGCGTTTAGATCTTGTTTCTCAACTGCAAAAAAAGTTGAATTAAAAGAACAAGATGTTATAAATACGAGACTAAAAATTACTATGATAGATTGTCTATTAAACATATTCCTAAAGATTACAATTTGTAATTGCATCTAACGATCTTGATAAAATGAATTTTCTTTGATCACCGAAGTCTTAAGCGAAGGTGATAATTCATTTTATCTCATGTTGGCGGTTGTTTATTTAAATAATTATACGCTTAGTCTTGTCAATAATCCTATAATCTTCCTTTTTGTAAAAAATCAAACTAAAAACTAATACCATATCATAGATTACCGTCTCCAGGTAGAATTTTTATTTTAATATTTTTAAACGCGACCTTACCACCATACTCCTGAAGACTTATGTGACCTGATTTGGTATTACCGAAATCAGGCCAGTCAGCAAATCCGGATTTTGCGATCATTGCTTCCCACTCTGGCCCATGCACTGGAAAACGTAAAACTTCTTGATCATTAAATACTACATATCCGATATTTTCATTATGGTCAATATGAATAAGGTAGTGGTTCCAAATTCCTGCAGCTTTACTCACGATCATGGATGGAGCCATCAAACCATACAATGATCCAGCGCGATTTATATCACCACGTTCCTCTACATATTCTTTCCAATTATCATCTAAAATTTGAATTTCAGGTCCTGTTTGATAAGGATGTTCAAATTGCTCGTTCTCAATAACACCCCAAAATACTCCAGAATTTCCCTGATGAGAAATATTCCACTCTATTGAAAGTTCAAAATTGGTGTATTTATTGTCTGTTACCAAATTGGCGTTTTTACCCTCTGTACGTAATTGATAGTCAAATACCAACACCCCATTTTCAACATACCACCCGTCATAGGAATCAACTGCTTCACCTGCTCCATAAGTATGCCATCCCTCCAGATCTTCCCCGTTAAATAATTCAATCCAACCGTCTTTTGATGGACTACATCCAACTAAAAGAAGACAAAAAAACAGCAAGTAAATTCTATCCATATTCATAAGAATGTTTTTATTCATAAGTTAAATGACCACCAACGTTGTGTGTATGGTTTCGTTGCGTTGAGTGCTAAATTAGTTAAAAAGGAAGAACCCCATTGTTCAGCAACGAGAGTTTTTCAAAAGGAAAAACTGATACAATGAACTATACACATCTTAAGTTTACTCTACAACAGAGCGTTATATTCGATAATTTTAAAGAGCCCAAAATAGTTCTATATTTGGTCAAAATAGAATAAAATGAAAAAGCACCGACTTTCTAAATTGATGAGCGCTCTCTTTTTAGCTATCTTCATATGGAGCGATGTAAGGCCGCAAAACGACCCAACGGCCAGCCTTGAAGATTCCCCTACAACCATTATAGGCTTTAATCACATTGGTATTTCGGTGAAAAACCTAGACGAAATGGTAGCGTTTTATCAAAAAGCCACCGATTTTGAAATCATTAAAAGAGAAAAAGTCAGCCAGCATGAAAATGCAGATAAGCTATTAGCACATAAAGGCATTGCCTATGAAACGGTTATCTTCAAAGCGCCTAATATGCTGTTGGAACTTACCGAGTTCACCAATCAACAAAATACCATCCCTGAAAAAATGCTTCCCCAAGGACCAGGAATGACACACACTTGCTTTCAGTCTCCCTCTTGGAAATCAGGTTATACAAAATTTCAAAATGCCCAAATAGAACTTCTGAGCAGGGGCGATTCGCCAGTCGACCTAGGTGGCTACGGCGTGACTTACGCCTATGGTTATGATCCCGAAGGCAATATGCTGGAAATGGAACAATTGGGCAAAGGGTTTTTAAAGCAAACCCAGATGGATAGTCTTTTTTTGGAACAACATAATATGTGGATGACGCAAGTAGCCATTCTGAGCCCCAATCTCAAAAAATTAGCTGATTTTTATCAGGCTTTGATGGGCTTTGCCCCAAATAGAACAGCAAAACTCTCTGATAGTCCCAGATTAGACGACATTGTAAATCAAGATAATATCGTTATTCAAGCTACCTGGTTTAAAATGGAAGGCTATGGCAAAATGTTGGAATTGATGCAATATGAGCAACCAGAAACACCTGCCACCCTCTATAAAAAAGACCCCACCGATTTGGGGTATACCTTTTCTTTTGAAGTGGGAAACATTCAGCAAGAATATGAACGAATGCAAAAATTGGGGGTAGCCTTCCTGAGCGAGCCGCTGATATTAGGTGAATTTTGGATGGTCTTTGCACATGATATCGACGGAAATGTATTTTCACTTCGACAAGCCACCAGTAAAGCATCTCTTTATTCATTACAAAATTTCAATTATTGATATATGCAAAATAAAGCACGAACTCTTGGCTTCATTCTTTTTGGATTGTGCTTGCTCCATGCTTGTTCCGAAAATAAAGAAGAACTGTCCAAAAAGGCTGGGGAGCAAGTTTACCTGGCCAATTGTGCGGTATGCCATAGCTGGCCAAATACACAGGCGCCCCAATTTGCAGCTTTGAAATTACTATCCAAAGAGGATATTATAACCACGTTGCAGATAGGGGTCATGCGAAATCAAGCCAGCATACTTAGTAAAGAACAACATGAACAATTGGCTACTTATATTTCATCCGTTAGCGAGATAGCCTCTTCCAGTACTGTAGTAGCTGGAAAATGCAACGATGAAATTACCAATCAGCCTTCTTATAAAACCCCGGTTATCGGCAATTGGGGCATGGGATTGGAAAATAAACGCTACTACGCTTCCAATGATTTACAGATAACAGCCAAAAATGTATCACAATTAAAGCTAAGTTGGGCTTTTGCTTTTCCCAATGCGACGCGGGCACGAGTGCAGCCAACCATAGTGGGCAATACACTTTTTACCGCTAGTCAGCATGGAACTATTTATGCTTTAGACCGAAAAACGGGTTGTGTTTACTGGACCTTTCAGGCAGATGCAGAGGTGCGAAGTGCTCTGGTAGTAGGAACAGACGAAAATGGGCAAGCCAGTCGGTTATATTTTGGAGATTTTAAAGCGTCTGTTTATGCACTCGATTTAAAAACGCAGAGACTGCTTTGGAAAGTGAAAGTAGATGACCATGCCATGGCCACCATAACGGGGACTTTGAATGTTTTTGAAAATCGGCTTTATGTTCCTGTTTCATCAATGGAAATCATTTCCGCAAGAGATTCTACTTATCAATGTTGCACCTTCCGTGGGGCAATGGTCGCCTTGAATTCAAAAAACGGGCAGCAGATTTGGAAAACCCATACCATTGCAGATGAACCAAGTCCGCATGGAAAAACTAGCGCAGGGGTTTTCATACTAGCTCCTTCAGGTGCGCCTGTTTGGACAACCCCAACTATTGATGTCAAAAGAAGGGTTTTGTACATAGGAACAGGGGAGAACTATAGCCGGCCAACTTCTAAAACTAGTGATGCTATCATGGCTTTTTCGTTAGATGAAGGCAAAGTCTTATGGGTACAACAAACCCTTGCTGATGATGCGTGGAATGGGGCTTGCGTATTTCCGCCTTATGGACCCAATTGCCCTATAAATTATGGGCCTGATGCCGATTTCGGCGCACCTCCGATTTTGATTACCACCGGTGAAAATGACTTATTACTCGTAGGTCAAAAGTCAGGAAATGTATACGCCCTGGACCCTGATAATCAAGGCGAAATTATCTGGGAAAAACTGGTCGGAAGAGGAGGTATCATGGGAGGTATTCATTGGGGCATGGCAAGTGATGGTACGACGCTGTTTGTTCCTGTTAATGACCAAAACGACTATCCTATTCATAAAGAGAAGCCCATTCAACCAGGAATACACGCTTTAAAAGTCGAAAATGGTGAAAATATTTGGTCCACGATAGAAAAAAGCCGTTGTGGACTTTCATCTTGGGAATGTGGGCCAGGTATTTCAGCAGCCATTACCTTAACACCAGAAGTTGTTTTCACTGGTGCTTTAGATGGAATTTTAAAGGCCTATCATACCAAAACAGGGCAAGAATTATGGGCCTTTGATACCAAAAGAAATTATGATGCCGTTAATGGCGCAAAAGCCTTTGGAGGTGCTATTGATTCCGATGGCCCTATAGTGGTCGATAATCAGTTATTCATCAACTCAGGGTATGCTAAATTTAATGAACAGCCGGGCAATGTTTTATTGGCTTTTGAAGTAAAAAATTAAATCAGTATACCTATCGCAACGAGAAAAATTTCACCAATGGCATAAATAATATGCCTGCCGAATTTATTCTCAGTTAAAAGTCGCTGTCTTATTCTTCGAAAGAATTTGATCATTAATTTTCAATTTTTCAGTGAAGGCTAACGTTTAGTATATGGCAAGTAGGGCAGTAGAACGCGATAAACATTATCTGGTATTTTAGTGTCTTGAGGATTAGTAGATGCAGAGTACTTGGTCTTGACGCAAAAGTAGTTAATTGGGCCAAACTATAATCAGGATTATCCATCCAAAAAATCTCCTGGAAATTTTTATGAGCAGATAATAACCAGCTACACACCCCCATTATTCAAAATGCGAATGCTCAATCTTGTTATCGTGCGAGGTGTAAGCAATGCCTAGTTCTGCCAGCTCATCCAGTACAGGATCATAAATTTCTTTGGTCCATGGAAACAACACACCAGAGCTTTTAATTTCTCCATTAAGGATTAACTTTGCAGCAATTGCCGCAGGCAATCCAACAGTACGAGAGATGGCGGTATGCCTATAATCTAAGCCCCTTGTTATCAAATAAGATAAATGTTCAAATAATTCGCCTTCGAGTTTGTATTCTATCCTCTCGTAAAAAACCAGCATATCCGTGTCGCCATGTTTAAATTTCAACTTATCCATCAGTAAATCCAATAGTATCTCGGCAGGAGTTCCATTTACCCGCCTAATTGGCCTGTCAGACAGTAGTTCTGTCCAAAGCAGTTGTTCATGAAGTTCTCCACCTCTTTCTATATGCAAGATGTCGGCCAGTGTATTTTCAAGACTTGCATCAACATTATCTGGTAGATACGATGCAACCCACTGGCGGTATGTCATGTTTTCACTGCCTTCAATATGATAGTTGTTGGCCGTTAACCCTAATTGTATAAAAATATTCCATCCTTCGCAAAAACCAGGATAACGCAGTGTTGCCCTTATAAATGTTGGAATGTCATCTAGGTTGTATTTTTTTCTATAGACTACGGAATCGCGATTTTCGTACGCTTCAAACTCTCTGAAACCAGGGATGGCTATAACTTTTGGATTGGTAAATAAACGATGATAGGGGATACAACGAAAATTGCTTTTTTTGTAATAACAAGCTCCTGAACTACCTGCTGTGATCACGTTCATTGGGCTCCAGGTAAACTTATAGCCCCATGGGTTATCATTACTCTCAGGGGCAACCAAACTGCCGCAATATGATGTAAATGCCAATAGTTCCCCTCCCTTTTTCCTGATTTTATCTATAGAACGCATTCCGTTCATATGATCAATACCTGGATCAGCTCCCAATTCATTTAGAAATGTGAGACCTTTTTCTTTTGCTTCTTCATGCATATCTATCATTTCCTGACTAGCATATGAAGCCGTTACCACATGCGCATTATATTGAAGTGCAATTTTTGCCGCAGCAGCATGCATTCCTGGAGGCAACAACGAGATTACGATGTCTGCATCCTTAATATAACGCTCCATAATTGTATCATCATAGCAATCAAAGTATACTGCTTTCCCTCTTGGATGACCACCAATTTTCATTTTTGCGGTTTCTACTAAAATATCACCTACTGTTACCTCCCAGTTGAATTTTTCGGCATGCTTAAGCATGTACGCAATCAGATCGGTAGCCGACATTCCTGCACCACAGATTAACACATTTTTCATATAGTTATCATTAAAACATAATGTTAGAATTAGCCTAATAAGATAAGGACTAAACAAGCATGTGCCTAACGTTGATAATATGCGGAGGCATTTGAAGCCACCAACTTATCAAACGGTTACTATTTTTGATTAAATGTATAAAAGTTTAATTAACCTGTAACCCCGCAGCTTACGTATATTTATTGTTAGGTGCTGTGTCATTTCCATCAATGGAATATAACAACCTCTGCCAAATTGCATTAAGGAATTATGTTCCTCAGAAGACACCTGGAATCAACCGATAACGCACACGACGCACATAATCCCAATACCCTGACAATTCTTCTTGTAAAGTTTTATCTTCCAGCGCGGTCCTTATTACGGCAATGATCAGCGCTACTATCACTGGAATGATTGTCCAAACAGAGCCTAAAGCCAGCACAATGCCCGGTAGTGCTAGAATATTTCCAGCATAACCAGGATGTCTTACAATCCGATATGGACCGCTGTCACATACCGTATGCCCTCGGTCCGTCTGAATACGCATCACGCTTGAGAAGAAGCGGTTCTCTACCAAAGCCCATCCAGCGAAGGTGTATCCAAACACTATCAAGATGAAGCCCAAGATGTTGAGCCATGTCGGAAATGCAAGTGACCACCCAAAGTGGTGATCTAGTCCCGCCACAATCATTAATGGGAAAGACATACTCACTGCCATTAATGGAGAAAGCACTTTATCCCACGATTTCACATCCTGAGCTTTTCCAAATTTACTTCGTTCTGCCATCAATCCCGGATGCCTTTTTTCTGCCCAGATACGTGAACCTATACCCGCTACAACTATCAGCGCTGCATAAAGCCAACCCTGCCACCAACCGAGATCCCATCCACTTATCAAGAGAACCAGTGGTATCAGGAGATGCGTTATTATTAATCCAACCCAATATTTGGGGCTTGCTGTTTTAAACGCATTTTGATCAACTTTCTTCGATACCATACCTATTCCTCTTTTTTAAGCTGTATTTCTTTCTAAGAAATTTTGAAAATAACATTGCGCCTAACGGTTAGTATATGAAGCGTAGCGACCGAATGGGAGCTATGATTTCATATACATTGTTGGCAGTAGTTGTTTTTCTGTTTTCCATTTCGTTTATTCCTCCAAGTAGGACGGCTTGCATCATAATTCGAATTCATTCTGAAAGGTTAAGTTGCCATGAAATGCCATATTTGTCTTCGCACCATCCGAATTTTTTACCAAAGCCGTAATCTCCTGATCCTGCGTAGTTGTCAAGAGGAACCATAACCTGACCTCCATTTGAAGAAAGTTCATCGAATAAAGTTTGTATCTCATTTTCAGAGTTGCATGCAACGAAAAGTGATACCCCAGGCGTAAATGACCAAGCGTGATTAAAATTACTTTCGGAAACCATGTACTCTTCACCATTTAATGTAAATACTCCATATTTGATAAGCTCCGGTGTTCCTCCAGCCTCTCCTTCTCGGTATTTTGTTATGCTTTTAATTTCCGAATTTGGAAATATTGAAGTGTAGAAATTTATCGCTTCTTCTGCCTTTCCGCATTGATCACCCACAAATGTCAGAAATGTTGTTGTTTTCATTTTTTTGAAATTTAGTTAAAATGAAATGTTTCGTATCGAATTACTGCCAACGGTCTTCTTTACTTTACAACCGTATATTTTCTAGTCAGTTAACTTTACTAAGAAACAAGAGGAGAACTAAAACGGTCTTTGGAGTTACAGCTCCGTTATACGTATCAGTCCTCTTGTCTTTCATTAATTGGTTCGTTTTATTCTACAAGAACATTCGTGATGCTCGTTAATGTATTCAATTGATTCTGTACAGAGTTCTTGTAAAGCCTTAATATTGATGTCAGAAAGTTTTTTCACATAAATGCAGGCTTTACCCATTTTGAATTTACCGAGGTCAGCTAACAATAATTTACTTCTTTCAGTATCAGAATAAACGTATAGGGAGAACGCTGCTTTTCTCGGAGAAAATCCAAGAACTGGCGCATCGCCTTCGTGTCCGCTGGCATATTTGTAATGGTAGTTGCCGAACCCTATAATAGTCGGTCCCCACATATTAGGTTCAGAGTTAGACCATTTCTGCATTAGTTTTATCAAACGAAAACT